>Ga0153924_1000364_pt1 | contig 29083 bp, 24 predicted proteins | sample TSNJ008MetaG_FD_104709 | JGI IMG/M metagenome (GOLD analysis project Ga0153924, IMG submission 104709) | Attine ant fungus gardens microbial communities from New Jersey, USA - TSNJ008 MetaG | ecosystem: Host-associated > Fungi > Mycelium > Unclassified | place: USA: New Jersey, Wharton State...
TAAATCCTTTACAGATTCTGATCATTGCCTGTCCAATCTTTCCGGTTCCGATGATTCCTGCCACTTTATTATTTAAATCTATTCCCATCAAACCATCTATGCTCATATTAAAATCTCTAGTTCTATTATAAGCTCTATGAATCTTTCGGTTAATACATTGCAGCATGGACATAGCAAACTCCCCAACTGCTTCCGGCGAATAACTTGGAACCCTTAATACCGGTATTCTATCCTTAGCCGCTTTTAAATCAACGTTATTAAATCCTGCACATCTTAACAATATTCCTTTAATACCATACTCTGCTAATTGATTCACTACATACTTATTTACATTATCGTTTACAAACACGCACACCAAATCATAACCTTTTGCAAGTGAAACTGTATCAGGAGACATTCTGGTGCGATAAAATTTTATTTCATATCCATATTGCTCTGCCATAATTTCAAATAATGTTTTATCATATGGCTTCGTATCAAAAAATGCTATTTTCATATATTTAGTTCACACTCCTTACTAGTTTATAGTGTAGTATGTCCTAAAATTAAGTTTATAACCACCAACAATGATTTAATGGTCCCTTTCCTTTCCCTAGATCAAGTCCATCCTTTAAAGCTCCGGTGATATACTCTTTTGCATCTGATATACTTGTGGCCATGTCTTTTTCTAATGCTAAATTAGAGGCAATTGCAGATGACAATGTACATCCAGTTCCATGATTATTTTCATTTGAAATATTTTCTTGTTCAAACCAGCATTGTATTCCATCAAAAAACAGCAAATCATCACTACAGAACGCCAGATGACCTCCTTTAATCAGTATTTCTTTTCTATATTTTTTATTAATTTCACTGGCAGCCCTTATCATATCATTCTTTGTCTCAATCGTAATGCCGCTCAGAATCTCTGCTTCAAAAATGTTTGGTGTAATCAAAGTAGCCAATGGCATCAGTTTATTCACCAATGTATCTATTGCATCATCATCTAAAAGTTTATTCCCGCTTGTAGATATCATAACCGGATCTAATACAATGTTCATCGCATTATATTCTATTAATTTATCTGCAATAACATTAATAATCTCTTTATTTGACACCATTCCGATTTTAACTGCATCAGGGTAAATGTCACGAAATACCGCATCCATCTGACTTGCTACAAATTCCGGTGTTACATCTATAATACTATATACTCCGGTTGTATTCTGCGCTGTCAATGCAGTAATCACTGATGATGCATATAATTTATGAGCCGTAATTGTCTTAATATCGGCTTGAATCCCTGCTCCGCCGCTACAATCCGAACCCGCTATTGTTAAAACTTTTTTCATAGAATTTTCCTCTTGTAACAATAACTCTGAAAAATCATTAATATAGCCATATGCAATTTGACTGATTTTAAAAATGTCATCTTTAGCACATTCATCATACACTGCAATCACATTAAATCCTGCATTGCTTGCTGTTAAGACCGCATGATAAACATCTTCAAATACCAGTATCTCTTCGGGTTTGACACCAAAACGATCCGCACAGTTTAAGTATATTTGGGGATGTTCCTTCCCTAAATCTACCTCTTCTCCAGTCACAATAAAGTCAAAATGTCCTCTTATCCCATACATATTTAAGACTTTTTCCACATTCTTTCTGGTAGAAGCCGTAGCAATACACATTTTAACCCCTTCTCTTCTAAACTGACTTAATAGTGATTTAACATAGGGTTTTAGCTTAATTTCATTTTCATATTTATAAGCTGCTAAGTCCAGTATTTCTTTTACTAATTCCTCAGTTGTCATATCTAAGGTATACCTTGTTCTAAAAAAAGCTGCTGTCTCTGTAATACTCAATGTTTTAATTTTATTTTTTACAAATGTATCAGGTACTATACCATGTTTCCCTAATATTTCATTATCCAGATTCTGCCACATCTGCATAGAATCTACTAGAGTTCCATCAAAATCAAAAATAACATATTTATAATTTTCTATCATGATTTACTTCCTTTACGTATGTATCATTAATAATCTTTGGTAGATTGGATTAACTTTAATAATTTTCTGGTTGCCTTACCTATATCTTCTTCGGCAAATATTGCTGAGATAACTGCAATACCATCTATACCTGTATTAGATAATTCTAACACATTTTCACATTTGATTCCACCAATAGCAACAATTGGTATTGATAACTTTTTAACGATGGCCTTCAACTCTTCTATCGATACCTGATTAGCATCTTGCTTGGTTGTTGTTGTAAACATTGCTCCAACACCAATATAATCTGCTCCCATTTTTTCTGCCAGCACTGCTTCTTCAACTGAATGTGCCGATAATCCAATAATCTTATCAGCACCTAATTTAAATCTCACTCTGGAAATATCCTCATCATTTTGGCCAATATGTACACCATCTGCTCCCGATGCGATTGCTACATCTACATTATCATTAATTACAAACGGTACGTTATATTTTTCAGTTACTTCTTTGATTTTTATAGCTTCTTCTACAAATGTATCATAATCTAATTCTTTTTCTCTTAACTGGATAAATGTCGCTCCGGCTTCCAACGCTTGTTCTACTTGGCTTATCAGACTTTTATCACCCAGCCAGCTCCTGTCTGTAACTACATATAATGTCATCGCTTCTTTCTCTATCTTCATATTCTACTCCATTCCGCCGAGCCAAATGTCAGATTTGATGATGGTATCACTAATTTTTGCCCTCTCTTCTATATCTTCGGCACTTAATATATTGACATAATCTATCAGATAAGTTCTGAACGAACCCGTACCTTCGCCAGTTGACTTGATTTTTTCAAAGGCATATTCGCCACTGATCCCCAGATGTAAAAATGCTGCCGCACATGCTTCTAAGATATTCTCTTTATTCGCTGCCGTATATGCTCCTATGAGTGACGTAAGCATGCATCCGCAGCCAGTAACCTGGCTCATTGTCTCTGTTCCATTACGAATGATATATGCGCTTTTATCATCTACAATCAAATCGATTGCCCCCGATATGGCAATTACTGCCCCAGTCTGTTTTGCCAACTCTTTCGCAAACGAAATAGTACTCTCAATATTATGATCTGTAACCGAATCTTCTATACTTGCATCTACGCCCTGACTAAAACCGATGCCTGTATAGATTGATTTGATTTCAGAGATATTTCCACGTATTACACTGAAATTCACCTCATTTATTAGTGAATATGCTGTTTTTGTCCTTAACTTTGATGCGCCCACGCCAACCGGATCAATAGTAATCGGCTTATCCAGCTGATTCGCTTTCTTCCCTGCCAAATGCATCGCCTTAATTGTTCTTTGATTTAATGTTCCCATATTGATTACAACTCCGTCACAAATCGATGTAATCTCTTCTACCTCGGCTTCATCATCTGCCATGATGGGTGAAGCACCGCATGCCAATGTTATATTTGCACAATCATTTACGGTTACATAATTTGTTATATTATGAACCAGTGGTTTATTTATTCTCACATTCTGAATTAACTTCTTTATCATCATATTTGCTATGTGACTCCTTTCTCACTTCCTTGTAAGCTGGAATGAACATCCCTCGCGGAGCGTTTTTATCTTATAGGAATCAATATCTTACTGGATCGAAATGTAGGACTTTCCTATAAGAGAAAGATTCTGCTTCGCAGAATCGCCGTGCCACTTTCGGGCACGTAGTGCATCTTCCTATCCGAAAGTGTGCACATCCTCGCGGAGCGTTTTTATCTTATAGGAATCAATATCTTACTGGATCGAAATGTAGGACTTTCCTATAAGATAAATAAGCCCAGCCGCAGCTTTCATACGGCCAGACTTAAAATTTAATTACCTATTTAACCGGTCTTGCAATCAGCACGATGTAAGGTTTTAATTTTTGATAAGAACCTTCTGCTACAGACATAGTAGTACCGTTAGCATGAATGATTTTACCGTTTCCAACATACATCGCTACATGATCGATACCTAAATATCTTCCATTTGGGGTCGGATCGCAATCAAAGTACAGCAAATCTCCTACCCGAAGTTTACTTTCTGAAACACCATTATATGCAATTACCTTGTTTTGCTGCTTAAAATACAGTGCCTGCATTGCTGCAGTTGGTGCCCAGTATTTACTACCCATTTTGATACCATAAGGACTATAAGAACGCCATGTAAATGAACTGCAGTCATAATAACCATTCAGCATTCTATAAGCCTGACTATAAGTTGCACCCATTGCAGTATATCCTTTTTTAACCGCTTTTACAGCTTTGGTTTTCCCTACAGCAACCGTACAATAAAATGTCTTGCCGTCGATTGTTACCTCTATACAAGCGCTTCCATACTTAATTGCTTTAACACGGCCTTTTGATGTAACTGTTGCGATATTTTTGTTTTTTGACTTAAACTTAACTGTACTGGCACTATTAGTTCCGGAAATATTTAGAGTCCCTTTTTTCCCTTTCACCAATATAAGTGTAGGATTTTTGACCTTTGGATTCGTAATAACTACTGTACATTTAATCGTTTTATAATCCACTCTGGCTGAAATCGTTACTGTTCCCTTTTTATTAGCACTGACCTTTCCATTATAAACAGATGCTTTTGCAGTCGAGCTTGATTTCCACCATGATATAGAACTATCACTTCCGGTTCCTGTAATGCTCAATTGCTTTCCATAATTCACTGCTAAAGCTAATTTATTCTTACTGAATCTGGGATTAGTAACCTGCATCTGCACAGATATTCTGCAAGTGTGTCCCGATTTTGTGGTAACATCTGCATAAATGACTGCTCTACCCGTTTTAACTGCATCAACTTTTCCTGTTGCAGAATCAATCATTACAATAGAAGGATTTGAAGAAGACCATTTTACAGCTGAGCCATTTGCGTTTTTTACGGTTAAGGTCCGGGTGGCTCCGACTGCACATGCCAGCGAGGTTCTTGAAATATATGAATCCAATACAGTTACTTGACATTCGGCCTGTATCTCCTCGGCTGTATCATGAAACGATACTTTAATATATACTACCGCTGTACCTGCTGCATTTGCCGTTATATTACCCTCTTGGTCAATCATAACATTCGTATTTGAAGCCGTATAACTAATACTAGTCACTCTGTCTATCGGATCAATATAAGGAGTCAATTTAACACCACTTTGATCTTTTACCAAAGTTAATGATGTATCGTTTAATGTTACTGTCCTGGCTTTCACTTCTATTTCACAAGAGTATGTACCAACTATTTCATCTATGTAACTTACCGATTCTGCATTCCATACTTCCTGATATACCGTTGCCGTAATTGTTGCGGTACCTACACCTGCGCCGGTAAATCTTTTTATTGCCTGTCCGATATATTCATTAGTATCCTGAAGTATATCCGGATTAGAAATATCCCATTCTACCTTATACTCACTCTCTGAAACCTCCGATATGATGGACAGACTTAATTGATTACCTGTATAGATTGATGTATTTGTAAGGTCAAGTTTAAAATCTCCCTCGGTTAAACTGCCACTTGAATCAGAAGCATAGGCTGTTATTGTGCATGTCCCGGAAAATCCAACCGCTATCATACATAATATTAAAATAGCTGCAATCGTGAGTATCTTTTTCTTCATAATTCCTCTCCTCTTTCGCTAGAAGGGTATTTAAAATTCTACCGTTTCTCCTGCCAGTATCTTGTTTGTAGTTCTCATTGCACACATTTTACCACACATGGTGCAGCTATGTCTATCGGCAGGAGGTGTAGTTTCAAAATATTTTCTGGCTTTCTCCCCATCTATTGCTAGTGAGAACATTTCCTCCCAATCAATTCTCCTTCTTGCATCACTCATCTTATCATCCATTTCCTTTGCGCCGGGTATTCCATTTGCTATATCTGCCGCATGTGCTGCTATCTTAGATGCTATGATACCTTCCTTTACATCTGCTAAATCGGGCAGTCTTAAATGCTCTGCCGGCGTGACATAACATAAAAAATCTGCTCCGTTAGAAGCCGCGATTGCACCGCCGATTGCTGATGTGATATGATCATATCCCGGTGCGATATCAGTCACTAAAGGTCCTAATACATAAAATGGTGCACCATGACACAATCTTTTTTCTAATGCCATATTTGCTGCAATCTCATTGATAGCCATATGACCGGGCCCCTCTATCAGAACCTGGACATTTTTTTCCCAAGCTCTCTTTGTCAGAATCCCAAGCTCAATCAGCTCGGAAACCTGACCTGCATCGGTGCTGTCATGGATACTGCCGGGGCGAAGTGCATCACCTAAACTGATTGTAACATCATATCTGTATAAAATATCCAGTATTTCATCGTAAAACTCATAGAACGGGTTTTCATTACCTGTCATTTCCATCCATGCAAATATTAAGGAACCTCCTCTAGAAACGATATTCGTCAAACGTCCGGTCTGCTTAAATATATCAATTGTCCGCCTGTTTATCCCTGCGTGTATTGTCATGAAATCCACACCTTGTTTGGCATGCGCTTCAATCACTCTTAAAAAATCTTTTGCTGAAATCTCTTTTAAGTCTTTCTCTAAGTATCCTAGTGCATCATACATCGGTACCGTACCAATCATAGCCGGAGAAAATTCAATTAACTTATCTCTAAATATGTTTGTTTTTCCAAAGTTACTAAGATCCATAATTGCCTCTGCTCCTAAATCAACAGATAGCTTTACTTTCTCCATTTCATTCGTATAATCAGCGCAATCACCTGATACCCCTAAGTTGACGTTAATTTTTGTCCTTAGTCCCTGCCCAATACCTTCCGGGCTAAGTGATTTATGATAAATGTTTGCCGGAATTACAATCTTTCCTTCCGCCATTAGTGTCATAAGACTCTTAATTTCAATCTGCTCTTTTTCTGCTACCACCTTCATCTCTTTTGTAGTAATTCCTTTTTTAGCTGCTTCCATCTGTGTATGATAACTCATGTTTACTCCTTTCCTCCAGCCAAATGTCAGATTTGGCGGTGCTATCACTCTAACTTATACCTCTTTCATAAGTTTTGTACTTATTTGTTCCAATAATTTAGTTTTTTGAAGTATTTCTATAAAAACTAAGGCAAATATCGCCCCGCACAAAGAACTAATCCCAAATGGTATTACCAACCCAAATATGGCTGCTTCCCTGCCCATGAATAAAATACTTACAAAATAAGCTGCCAATGCTCCAAGAAGCCCGGTGCCAATCACTTCTCCAATTGCTGCCGCCCAGTATTTTTTAGTCAGCTTATATATGATTCCTGCCATTAACGCACCAATCATACTCCCTGGGAAGGCTAAAAGAGTACCCGTACCCATGAATACTCTGATCAATGAAGTGACAAATGCCATTCCAACCCCATATAACGGACCAAGTATACTTCCCGCAAATACATTAACAAAGTGTTGAACCGGAAAACATTTTGATGCTCCAATTGGTATGTAAAATGTTGAACAGCTTATGGCAAAGGCAACTAGAATTCCCGCCATCGTTAATTTTGTTACATTCTTCATATCTTTTCTCCTTTTTATTTTCCTGTATGAATCATTATCTGGCAAATGACGAAATGTAGTACTATCCGATAAGTGAATAAAGAATTTCTTATGGGAATCATTGTCTGAAGCAGTACGTAATGTAGTGATTTCCCATAAACAAAAAGTGTGTCCCATTCCGGAACACACAATATATCAGCCTACTCAATTAAGCTAACCACATTATCTATCCCTACGTTGGCATGATCCAAATCAGGTACGGTCGAGACTATGGTCTCCTCTCAGCCTGAACTACAGACTCCCGAATTTTTTTCAGTTTATTTTACCATAATATTTAAAATCTTGCAACTATTTGTTCTTTTTCATTATCATCACAAGTATAAACTTCACTCATTCCATCAATTTCACTTAGTTTTCTCATTGTGTAAAGCTTTATGGTAACTCCGGCTATAACAATAATTAATAACACAATAATGCCTATAATTTCCAATTGATTCACTATTTTCTCAACCCTTTCTTCTTTTGATACCATATTAATACATGGATGTCACCTAAAATACTATAAGAAAACCCCGCTGCCAATATTCCACAGCCAGCAAATAACACTACCGATACCATTTGACTTTCACTTTTTATAACATCTTCACTTTCTATTTCCAGTGTTGCTATCGGGTCAGTGTTGTCTAGTATTTCTATCGGTAACTCTTGATTTGATATTGCTTGTGTCTCTTCAGACTGTGTTGTAGCTTCACGCTCCATAGACGATGTATTCCCAGTTACAGGTTCTGATGAAGTTTTACTTGATCCTATACTCCTAACAGTTGACTGCGTTGGTTCTATCGTATCAGCTTCAGTGGATGGTTCATGTGTTGGTTCTTGTGTTGGTTCTTGTGTTGGCTCTTGTGACGTCGTTTCTCTAGTTACCGGTTTTGTTGGTTTTACCGTAGGCCTTTCTGTCGGTTTTGTGGAAGATTCCTGCGTCACCTGCTGTGTCGTAGATTCCTGGCTTGGCGACGTTGTCGCTTCTGTCGATGGAATTGGTGGTTCCTCGTATGTCACATACACTGTCAACGCAAGATAGCTGCTATCAACATTATCCGTAAACATATATAAAATAGCCATACTGCTTAAATTAGCCTGAGATGTCATACACTCTTCATAGACTTCTAAAACTTCTCCGATATATGCTGCCTGCACCTCATCCTGTGAGATTTGCCATGGCCCCCTGTCTATTATAGTCGGATTACATTTTGACACAATCTCCTGCCCCAATGTACCTGCTTCATTTAATGTCTTTACTTCTGTAGTCGTCAGAGTAACATTCTTGCCACGCAGACAATATAGCGTTGAATCATTGTGAGGTTCATCCGCCAGTTGGTTTTCTTTTATATCATCAAAGTTAGCCGGTTTATCAATTAATATAATTACTTGATTTTCTGACGCAAAAATATTTCTCAATCCGAATATCAGGCAAATACAAATAAATAAACTTATAATTTTACAAGAACATTTCTTCATATCCACTCCCACTGCATATTGCAAGCTGGCTTGCAATACTGCCAGAATACTTGATTTATAATTCGTTATATTTGAATATCATAATTATAACAGAATATTGTATCTTATCTTAGTTAACATCATAAATGGAAAGAATCAGCTAATGAATGGCGTACTAAATAATTTTTTGCTTTGCAAGTTCTTCTTTAACCACCTTGTTATATGTTTTTCCGACCTGCAATAGCGTCCCGTCAAAAAGTTCGATCTCTCCATATACCATTGATTTTATTTTTCTCTCTGATACCAGACAGTTCCTATGTATTCTTAAAAATCCCTTACCCCATAAACTATTTTCAAGTTTTCCGAGGGAGGTATAAAATTCAAAATTTTCATCGTTATAGAAAACAGTAATAATCTGACGATCAACTTTAAAATAGGTTATGTCTTCAATGGCGATCGTGCGGCTCTCTCCGGCACATGAAAATGTCAGCACTTCTTGCTTCTTTTTAGAACAGCGCTTTACAGCTTTTAATAATATTTCAGTTCTCTTTTTAATTGGCGTAACTTCCTTGATAACATAATGCAGTGCCTCTACGTCATAACCATCTAATATATGATCATGGGAATATGTCAAGAAAATGATTTCTCCATGATAGCCGGTTTCCCGCAGTGCATATGCTGTTTCTATTCCGTTTATCCCCGGCATATTAATATCCAGATAGATTATATCAGGTGGAATTTTCTGATCTTCTAGCTCAAACAGCATTTGCTTCCCACTGATATATGTGATAACATCTAATGTAATACCATTCTCTTCCCCTAACTTCACTAATTCACTTCTATAAAAAGCAGTTTCAATCGGATTATCATCACAAATTACTATTTTCATGTCTTTCCACCTACCTTATAAATTGTAATTATCTAATTTCAATACTCTATCTCCATCAATGTCAATCCATAGGGTGGGACCGTATAGCCTGCCATTTCCCGCTTCTTATGTTCCAGAATCACAAGCATTTCTTCAGGATTCCTTTTACCGCATCCTACTTCCAGCAGTGTTCCAACCATAATACGTATCATATTATATAAAAATCCATTTCCATAGAATAAAATTTGAATTTCATTATTAATTTTGCTTATCTTGATATCATATATTGTCCGTACAGTAGATTTTTTCAGTCTGCCATTACTGCAAAAGCTCTTAAAATCATGTTCTCCAATTAAATAATCTGCTGCTGTTTTCATTGCTTCTATATCTAAATATTCCGTATACTTATAGGTATATTTTCTTTCAAATACATTTGAAACATTACTGTTATTAATTCTATATAAATACTTCTTCGCTGTAACATTAAGCCTTGCATGAAAACGCATTTGTACCGCTTCTACATTGCTTACTGCAATATCTTCCGGTAAATATTCATTAATATAATCCAATATCTCTTCAGGTTTATAATTCTTATTACACTTAAAGTTTGCCACTTGATTCTTTGCATGAACACCTGCATCTGTTCTTCCCGCACCGATTATCTCTATTTTTTCATCTGTAAGTTTAGCGAGAACTTTTTCCAACTTCCCCTGAATTGTGTTGTCCGTATTCCCCTGTTTTTGCCATCCGTCGTATCTGCTTCCATCATATTGAATCGTTAACTTATAATTATTCATCTAATATCCTCTTTCTTATCAGTGGAAATTTATCTTATCCCGCTCGGTTTATTAAAAATATTCTACCATATGAGTTAGAAAAAAGCAAAAAAAATGTACAGAAATAGCAGAGTTATTATCAACTCTGCTATTTAGCTATATTCCGTCCCTAATACAAAGTATTAAGGTTCCCATACTCACGCCTTCGATGATACTCAAATGCCCTATATTCATTCAAATATCGGCGAATGCTCACACTTTTTCTGTAAATTTTTCAATTTACATCCTATGTCTTCATTGCCTAATTATATAATATCATAGCTTGTGCAAAATCAAATACTCCATATTACAAATGGCGATATTGACATTATGAATGGTCTATATTTCCTTTTTATTCTAATACCAAGATACGGTCACTCACTTTTTCTATCACACTGCTATCATGTGATATAAACAGAATACTTAATCCGCGTTCCTTTTGCAACTTCAAAAGCAGTTCCAGCACTTGAGCTCCTATGGTGGCATCTAATGCAGATACCGGTTCATCTGCGACGATAAATTTTGACCCAAGCATAAGTGCTCCTGCTATACTGATACGCTGACGCTGCCCGCCGCTTAACTGGCTTGGATATCTGTAATAGAACATCTCTGTCAAGCCTACTTCTTTTAGCATCTTAATCACTTTTTCTTTAATATCATTATGATTCTCATGCTTCTTCTGAATCTTAAGCGGCTCTTCCAAAATCCATCCGATTGTCTTAGCTGGATTTAATGAACTATATGGATCTTGAAATATCATCTGCGGCATACTAGAATAATGACTGATCTGCCCCTCATAATCCTTGTGAATACCCAATATCGTTTTTGCCAGCGTTGTTTTACCGCCTCCGCTTGGCCCTACCAGACCTAAAATCTCACCTTCTTTTATCTCTAAGTCCATATTTTTGACTACATAATTTTTTTGATTATTTTTTTTATAAAAAATACTGACATTTTTTAATTCTACTATCTTATTTGAACTTAGGTTATGGAAATCCTTCTTTCCGGTTGTCATAGATCCAATTAATCTCTTCGTATATTCATTCTGTGGATGATAAAATATATTCTCTGCCGTTCCTTGTTCTATCATATATCCCTGATTAAGTACAATCACACGGTTACTAATTCTCCTAATCACTTCTAAATTATGTGAAATAAAAATAATCGCTGTTTTCTTTTCTTTGTTTAATTTTATAAGCAGCTCTAAGATTTGATCCTGAATATGTGCGTCTAATGCTGTTGTCGGTTCATCCGCAATTAAAATATCCGGTTCACATATCATCGCAATTGCAATCATCACCCTCTGCTGCATTCCGCCTGATAATTGATGGGGGTATTTGTGATATAACTGTTTTGGTTCTGAAAGTTCTACCATTTCCAACGCCTCAAGTACTTTTTCTCTTCTCTCTCTTTTGCCAAGAGTTGTATGAAGCTTCAGCATTTCCTCTACCTGCTTCCCTATTTTAATCACAGGATTAAGTGAAGTCATTGGCTCTTGAAAGATCATCGCAATTTCCTTACCTTGATACCGGCGTTTTTCCGCCTTTGATAACTCGATTATATTTGCATTTTTATATATGATTTTCCCTTCACAATAGGCACTCTCCGGCAGCAGTCCGGCAATACTTAATGCAGTCATCGTTTTTCCGGACCCAGATTCACCAACAATACCAATAATCTCTTCTCTTTCCAGCTGAAAATTGACATGGTTCACCACAATGTTTTGATGAAATCCTATTTCCAGATCTTCAACTGTCAAAATGGCATCAGAACACTTTTGAACCTTTGGCTGAGCCTTTATTGCTATTTCATCTATTTCATCTTTATCACTATTTATAGATTGCTTCATGAAGCTTCTGCTAACCAGGCCATTTCCCAGCAATACGAAACCGATAACCAGCAAAATAACTACAATAGCCGGAAACACCCCATACCATGGTGCAGACAGAAGATATCCCTGTGCTTCTGACAGCATCCTTCCCAAACTGGCATCAGGTGGCTGTACACCAACCCCTAAATAACTCATACTGGATTCTGCTAAAACTGCATTATTAAATCCAATTACCATAGCCGCTAAAATTGTCGGCATTACATTCGGCAGAATATGCATGAACATAATCCGTATACCAGAAGCACCCATTAGCTTGGCACTTTTCACAAAATCCCGATGTTTGTAACTGATAAACTCACTTCTTATAACACGTGCAAAACTGGGTATGAATGCAATACCCAGGGCAATAATCACATTATATTTCCTTGATTCTAATACACTAATAATGACTAATGCCAGCAAAATACTTGGAAAAGCAGTGATCGCATCATTAATTCTCATTAATATTTCATCTAGCCATCCACCAAAATACCCAGTAAAAGCGCCAACAAGGGTACCACAAACAACACCTATTCCGACCGTTGAGATTGCTACAATAAATGTTGTTCTAAGTCCATCCATTACTCTGCTTAATATATCTCTCCCAAAATTATCTGTTCCCATGAGATGCCGCAGACTGGGACTATGAAACTTTTCTAATACATTCATTCCATTTGGGTCATATGGTGTCCAAAATAAACTTATCGCTATAATAACTACAAAAAATAACGTTATTCCTATTCCTATTTTAAAACTTAAACTTTTTTTCACGAAGTTTCCTCTCTCATTAATGGCAGCTTTTAGGTATCTGTCACTAGTCAACTTCTTGGGTCAATTATCTTATAAGTAATATCCACTAATATATTAATTCCGATTATAATCACAGCCATATACATAATAATAGCCTGAACTACAGGATAATCTCGCGCACCAATACCGCTTATTAATGCCCTGCCCAACCCCGGCAGATTAAATACCTGTTCCACTACTAAACTTCCTGCTAATATTTCTGCTACAATCATTCCTAATGTGGTTATAACCGGCATCAATGAATTTTTAAGCACATGCTTAAATAATATCGCAGTATCCGTATTTCCTTTACTCCGCGCCGTCCTAACATAATCGGAGTCCATTTGGTTGTCTATCTCATTTTTTAAAAACTTAACTACCATAGCAATTTTGGGTATCGCAATTGCTATTGCAGGAGCAATTAAATATTTCAAAAAACCAAAAAAACTTTCACGATAATTTACATATCTGCCGGGCACAAAGAAATTTAAAATAAGCCCAAATATCAACACAATTAAAATTCCCAACACAAATGAAGGAATTGCCATTGCAATTTGATTGCATATTTCAAATAGCCCTATTCTTTTCTTTCCAAATCTGGCCCCAAGTACTCCTAATGGAATAGAAACCAGCACAATAATAGCAAATGACATCAATCCCAATGTTACTGTTACCGGGATTTTATCAGACAACAGTGCAGATACCGGCATATCATATTGATAAGAGGTACCCAGATCTCCTTTTATAAAGGAAGTAATCCAATTTATATAGCGAATTCCTACCGGTTTATCCAATCCCAATTCAGTACGTAACTGCGCTTCCCTTTCCGGAGTCGCATTAGTTCCCAGTATCGTGGTAACAGCATCTCCCGGGATTATCTGAAATGTAAAGAATGCGATACATGAAACTAACAGTAGGGTTACGATCATTGTCCCCAGCTTTTTACATACAAATTTCATTTACGCCTCCATTTTGGCCATAACCGTTTAACCGGAACCGGGTCACGATCGATCGTGACCCGGTTCCGGTTAAACGACCTTTATTTTTTAAAGTAAATACATGACAAATCTTGTGCATATAATGGATAAAATGTATATCCCCCTAATTTACTGTTAACGGCTACTAATGATGCAGAATCTTGTATATATATTGCTGCTGCGTCCTCGGCAAGAATGCTTTGTGCTTCTTTATATAGCTGAATCTTCTTTGCCTCATCTGTCTGTGAAACTGCATTTGCAATTACTTCATCGTAATGGGTACTATAATAGTTGAAGAAATTTTTAGATGATTCTGACTGATAACGCATCATGATATCCTTTGGTGCTAATGTAGAATCAATTCCAATTAATGTTGCTTCATAATTTCTTCCTTTATAAATATCTTCCAGCCATGTTGTCCACTCCACCAATTCTAACTTAGCAGTAACACCAACGGCTTTAAATTGTTCTATCATAACTTGTGCGGTATCAACGTGAAACTGATAGTTAGACGGAACACGTATAGTAAATGTAAATCCATCGGGATATCCGGCTTCACTCAATAATGCTTTTGCTTTTTCTATATCCTGTGTATATAATGTACTGAGGCTTTCATCAAAGTATTTACTTAGGCCCGGAAATATACTGCTTCCAATCAATGTACCTTTTCCTCCGGCTACCATATCAAGAATCTGTTGTTTGTCGATTGCATAACTCAGTGCCTGTCTTACTTTGACATTGCTAAAAGGTTCCACATTATTATTCAGATACAATGCCTGTACTAAATTTGCATTTCCCGATAGAATATTCATAGAACTTTCTAGCTCAGCTGCCTGATCCGATGTTAGATATGCATAAATATCAATTGAACCTGCTTTTAAGTCCAATAACACGGAATCAGTATTTGCCACAATTCTAAACTCTACCTGGTCCAAATATGGGCTTCCCTCTTTCCAGTAATCACCGAATTTCTCCACTACTAATTTTTGACCTGCCGAATAAGTGCTGAATTTAAATGGTCCTGTTCCGATGGGATTGGTTGACATATCAGCATATCCCTTCGGAATGATTGCACTTGTCATAAAACAGATAAACTCCGTATCACCTTCTTTAAGAACAATCTCCACGGTGGACTCATCTTTAATATTGACCGCTTCGACACCTGCAAGGCTTGAATCCAGAGGCTGGTCTCCCTCATTGAGCAGTCCTGCACACCGCTCTATCGAATATTTAACATCCTCTGCCGTAACTTGTGTCCCGTTATGGAACTTTACACCTTCTCGTAGCGCAAAGGTGTACACCTTACTATCTTCTGATACTTGATAATCACTTGCTACAGCAGGAACTAGATTTCCATCTTTGTCAGGCTTAACTAAGCCTTCAAAAACATTAAACAAAATCTCTCGAGTTCCTGCCCCGGTAGCAAGATGGGGGTCAAGACTATCTAAATCTTGTTGGATACCAACTACAACGCTGCCGCCGTATGTTGGTTCCCCTGAAGTATCATTCGCAGAAGGTTCATTATTGGTACCGTCTCCACATCCATAGAGTACAGTTGTTAGTGTTATAATTAACACTAAAATGAAATTAGACATTTTTTTCATCATTGTCTATCTCCTTTCTTCTATATGATATTTACGAACATATTTTATACTTTTATGAAACAAATTGCAAGCTAAAGTATTTTATGATACTATAAAGTCAATACTTCTCCTGGAGGTTCATATGAAATTATTTGATAAAAAGTATTTGAAAATATCTTTATATGTAATATTGACTGTATTCGTTATCCGTATACTTGATTTCATTATTACACTGATTCCCATGCTGTCCAGAAATACATTTTCATTTATTGGCGGCGCTTTAGATTTGCTTATCCCTGTAATTATTGGGCTGGCTATTGCTTATTTACTAAGCGGACCGGTAAATTATCTGGAGCAGCTATTTCATACTAAACTGAGAATAAAAAATAAAGCCATCTGCCGTACGTTAGGAATTATACTCACCTATGCAGTGCTTGTTGGTATCATTGCCGGTATTGTAATTGGTATCTATTTCATGATTGGTGGTCAGGTGTCTAATAATACTACAATTTCTATTATTGTGAAGGAGATCTCTAATTATATTAAAAACGGAGACTTATCCGAAAGCAATATTACAGCACAAATTGAGCAGTTAAATATTCCTTTTTTAGGAGAATTGGAATCTAAGATTACTGTACTTATTGAATGGCTGCAGGATTTTATCATGTCGATGGTCACAGGATTAATGAATTTTATTATATCCCTTGGAAGTAACTTATTCACATTTATTATATCTTTAGTTCTCAGCATTTACTTGTTATTTAGTTCAGAATACTTTTTATCTCTTTGGGATAAAGGATTCTTTATTATATTTGGAAAAAGCCGCCTGGGGATTTCTATTAAAAGGACGCTGAAAATTATTAATTATACTTTTTCTAATTATATTAAGGGGCAATTGATTGAAGCATTCTTTGTCGGTGTCATGTGCACCGGTGTCCTTTTAGTTCTAGATGTCGACTATGCCATAGTAATTGGTATTATGAGCGGCGTGCTGAATCTAATCCCTTATATCGGTGCATTTGTCGGTTCATTTGTCGGTGCTTTTATGGGATTTCTGACCGGTGGAATATGGACAGCAGTATGGGCACTGATCTGCTTAATCATTGTACAACAGATTGATGCTAATATATTAGCTCCACGGATTGTCGGTAATAAGGTGGGTCTGCATCCCGCATTTATTTTAGTTGCGATTACAATTGGCGGAAGTCAGTGGGGATTATTGGGAATGATTCTTTCTGTCCCTATTACTGCTTCTATTATATCATTAGTTAAAGTATGGTATAGAAATCATTTTGCCGAGGCATTTACTAAGTATAAAAAGACAGAAGAGGATTTAATTATTGCTCCAATAGAGGAACCTACTGCTAAAAAGGAACGGTTATGGGAAAAGTTAAAAGCCAAAGCCAGAGATGCTGCGATGGATGATGATATAGATGAAGAAATCTTTAAAGAAGATAAAAAAGACTCTGAAGAGAATGCAAATAAATAGAATGCTGTGAAATATTTTACCTTCACATAATTTTACACTTGTTTTATCTTCTGTTTTGCATTAGAATAGATATAAACTAATTAAGAAGGAGGTCATATTATGTCACACGTAATATCAGACGCATGCATAAGTTGTGGAGCATGTGAAGGTGAATGTCCTGTAGGTGCTATTGCTTCAGGCGATACACAATACAATATTGATCCTGATACTTGCATTGACTGTGGAGCTTGTGATTCAGCTTGTCCTACAGGAGCAATTATAGCTGAGTAGCTTTTACATACAGCAACTTAACAAAGAAGATGTCACAAAACTAATATATTAGTGATGCGACATCTTCTTTTTATTTTTTCTTTTTTTTAAAAATATGTAATCTCTTCTTTTTATCTATTTTAGAGGCTGCTGCTTCCGCTCTTCCTTTTTGATAGTTTCTTATTGTCTCGTCTAAGCGCTTATATCGCTGTTCTTCCTGCTCATCCTTGACTCTCATAAGATAATCCATCTCTTTGATTACGCTGTCGCTTACTCTTGTGCTTACATCTTTACTTAATTCAAGATTATTGTCATGAAGTGCATTTGTTACAATGTCACTAAGAATCATCTGAAATTGATCCATCTTACTAAAACTGCCGCCAGAGTTACTTACTTTATTTGAAATAGTAGCAACCTCTGCCGGCTTGTCCTTGGTTTGTTTGAATGTATCATCATCATGCAAATTGTGTTCTTTTACTAACTTTCTGGCTTTATCACTAACATCTTGTCCAGCCATAAGTTCCGGCATCAACATCTTGATTGCCTTTAATCCAAATCCCTGTTCTTTAAGCTTCTTAATTTCCTTTAGTAGTTTGATATGAAATTCTGTATAGTAGCGATGTCCCATTTCATTACGTGGTATTTTTATCTCTAGTTCCTCTTCCCAATATCTAAGAACATGGGATTCAACATCTATCGTCTTAGATGCGTCTGAAATAATATATCGCTTGCCTTCCATAAACAGCCTCCTTATATATTTGTCTATATCATTATAGCATGTTAAAAATGGAATTCAATTACTTAAAGTCAATTATTTCAATTAATCCCTCTCCTTGTTGACGAATTTTGTATAATTAGGTAACCATACCAATTTTACGGTTCCAACAGATCCATGTCTTTGTTTTGCAATAATCACTTCTGCTATATTTTTCTCTTCTGTGTCTGGATTATAGTATTCATCCCTATACAAAAACATAACAACATCGGCATCCTGCTCAATCGCCCCTGATTCACGAAGATCCGATAACATAGGTCTATGATCCGGTCTGCTCTCTACCGCACGGCTAAGCTGGGATATTGCAATTACCGGTACATTCAATTCTCTTGCCAAGCCTTTAAGTGCACGCGAGATCTCAGATATTTCCTGCTGTCTGCTCTCATTCTTGCCGCTGCCTGACATCAGCTGCAGATAATCGATGATAATAATCTTAATGTCATATTCCAGTTTATATTTTCTACACTTCGAACGCAGCTCCCCTATGCTTATACTGGAGGTATCATCTATAATCAATTTAGAGTTACCTACTATACTGGCACTTTCAATTAATTTTTCCCAATCTGAGTCTGACAGGTTACCTGTTCTGATATTCCCGGAATCTACCTTTGATTCTTGAGATAGTAACCGATTTACTAGCTGCTCCTTTGACATTTCCAGGCTAAAAATTACGGCAGGTAAATCTTTTTTTAATACTATATACTCTGCCAGATTCAGTACAAAAGCAGTCTTACCCATAGCAGGTCTGGCTGCAAATAATATTAAGTCGGAATTTTGAAACCCTGCTGTTTTATAGTCTAAATCAACAAACCCCGAAGGGATACCGGTTACATTACCTGATGTCTTAGATGCAAGTTCAATTTTTTCCAGGGCATTAATTACAATCTGCCTAATCGGTATATAATCCGACGCCCCTTTAGACTGAATAAGATCAAATATTTTCTTCTCCGTATCATTTAAGATATCTTCTATTTTCTCATGACCTGCATAACATTTTGCTGCAATCTCTTCATTTGCTCTGATAATATTACGAAGGACAGCCTTTTCCTTTACTATGTTTGCATAATATTTTGCGTTGGCTGATGTAGGTACCGATGCTACTAATTCTCTAATAAATTCGACACTGGAAATCTCAGGCGGTGCCTCATTGACTTCCAGCCTGGTTTTTAGAGTCACTAAATCCACTGCCTTACTTTCGTTAAATAATTGTACCATTGCTTCAAACAACAGTTTATGCTGTTTTGCATAGAAATCATCTGTAACTAAAATCTCAGACACTACTGATATCGCTTCAGCGTCCATAATCATGGACCCAATAACAGACTGCTCAGCCTCTATACTATGTGGCTGTATTCTCTTTACTATAGCCTCTTCCACTGCGAGACCTCCTTATTGCTCTTTCACCTGAACGGATAATTTCGCTGTTACATCCTTGTGCAGCTTAATACCCACAATATGGGTTCCTATGGTTTTTATTGTATCATCCAATATGACTTTTTTCTTATCTACCTCTAATCCTAACTGTTCTCTGACTGCTGCCGCTATCTCTCTACTAGACACTGAGCCGAATGTTCTTCCTCCTTCACCGGTCTTAATGGAAAGCACTAGTTTCGCTTTTCCAAGTTTTTCGCTCAATTCCTTCGCTTTTTCTAATTGCTGCTTGGCAATTTTTTCGTCGTGCGCTTTTTTCAGCTTTAAATCATTCTTGTTTTTACTGTTCGCTTCAATACCCAGTTTTTTTGGCAGCACATAATTCCTTGCGTATCCGTCATTAATCTTCACAACCTGTCCTTTTTTCCCCAATTCTTTTACATCCTGTAGTAAAATCACTTCCATGTTTGCATGGCTCCTTTTCTTTTATTTTCGTTCAACGCAGTGAGATTGTTTTTATCTCACTTGTTCCTATCTATATATCATTATCTTCTATCATACCTTTAATTGTTTCCTTCAGTAATTCTATGGCATCTTTCACTGTGCAGCCTTCTATTTGTGTGCCTGCCACATTTAGATGTCCGCCGCCGCCTAAACGCTCCATAATCAACTGGACATTCACTTCATCAATGGACCGCGCACTGATATATATTTTACTATTATATTGTGTAAATATAAATGACGCCTTAATCCCTTTGATATCGAGTAATTCATTGGCGGCTTGTGCACCTACAACGGTTGGACTTTCAATCCCTTCTGTTGGACTTTCGGAAATTGCATATACACCCTCGAAGATCTCTGCATTACGGACAGCTTCTGCTCTCGCTTTGTATTCGGCTTCAGTATCACGAAACATTTTTCTGACTCTTATCATATCTGCTCCGCTTCTTTTTAGAAAAGCTGCTGCTTCAAAAGTTCTGACACCTGTTTTATTATTAAAATTATTGGTATCTAAAATAATACCGGAATACAAAACATCCGCTTCCTGCGGCTTTAACCTGATATCATCAGAAATATACTGTAATATTTCCGCAACCATCTCACAGGCAGAAGAAGAATATGGTTCAATATAAGATAATACTGCATTTTCAATATTATCTGATGATTTCCTGTGATGATCCAATACCACGATTGCCTTTGATTTTTTAAGCAATTCGGGGCACTCCGTGTAATTAGGTCTATTGACATCTACAACAATCACTAATGTATTATCACTTACAATATTTAGAGCCTCATTGCTATCTACAAATAAATCCTCCTCATAGCCGGATTGCACATCAAACTTATCATACATTTGTCTAAGAGAGCTGGTAATTTCATTAATCACGATATGGGTCTTTTTCTCAAAGGTCTTCATTGCACGGTATAGTCCTATTGCTGCCCCTAAGGAGTCGACATCGCCCAATTTATGTCCCATAATCATGACTATATCTTTTGTCTCTACCAATTCCCGCAGCGCATGTGCTTTAATTCTAGCCTTTACACGAGTATTCTTTTCCACGCTCTTTGATTTCCCACCATAATAATAGACTTTTTCACCGTCTTTTAAAACTGCCTGATCTCCGCCTCTGCCTAAAGCCAGATCGATTGCCGCACGCGAAAACTCACTGTTTTGAATATAGGAAGCTCCGCCAATCCCCAATCCGATGCTTATGGTGATTGCCATCTCATTACCGATATTGACAGACTTCACCTCATCTAATATAGAAAATTTATTACTTTGCAGTGCATTCAGGAATTTCTGCTTGATTATAATAAAATATTTATCCTTCTCTGTTTTCTTAATCAGTCCATGGACATTTGTAATATATTTGTTGATTTTTCGGTCTATCAATGCTACAAGCAAAGAGCGCCTCACCTCTTCAATACTTTCAAGTGCCTCTTCATAATTATCTATATAAATCAATCCGGCTACCATCTTTTCGTCCTGATTTTCTTTCATCAAACGCTTTAGCTCAGTTTGGTCGGTAATATTAATTGATATCAAAAAGGTATTATCATCCAGTTCAAGCAATTCGTTGTCTTCAAAAGCCTTTGAAATATCTAGCTTCTTGAGCTGTATTCTGTACCAGGCTGCTTCCATATTGACAGAAACCCTTGCTGAATCATTTTCTAATAACAGTATTTCGTCTGTAATCTCCGGGAAAATACTGCTGATCGATTTATTATTCAGTGAACGTCTGGATTCTGCTCCAAACAGACTGGCAAATTTCTCGTTTACCCACATAATCTTTCCGTTGTTATCCATAATCCCATAAGGGATCTCTAAGGCTTCAACAATATTTTTCTGAAGCCTTCCATATTCAACAGCAAAATCTACTATTTCTTTGAAAATAACCGGTTTTTGCAATTGATATACTATGATAACAAATATTACATAAATAGAAATACATATAGATAATATTACTCCTGCCTTAATATTCATTGTATAAATCCAAATATTAATACACAGCAATACAATAACCAAAAATAATGGCCAAATAAAATAACCTTTTAGTTTTCCCTTTAGCTTGAGTTTGTTTTTGTTCTTCATATAAGTAATAGTTCCCTTCATTGGCCTGGTATAACACTAAATTCTGCATTTTCTAATTATTTCACTACGGATTTGATTAATCGTTTTATTGTCTGTTGCAATCACAATGTCCGCTGCTTCTAAATATTTTTCCCTGCGCTTTTCCATTAATTCTTTGATAAACTTAACACTCATATTATTATTAAGGATTGGTCTTTTTGTTGAATTTTTGACTCTATGAAAAATCGTTTCTGGATTTGCCGTTAGACACACAATAATGCCGCTTTGTTTCATAATATCTACATTCTGCGGATTAATAACTACACCTCCGCCACAGGAAACGATTTTATTTCCTTCTGTCTGCACTCTTTTTAGCAAATCTGTTTCTAAATCCCTAAAATATTCTTCCCCACGTTTTTTAAATATATCTGTAATCGGCATATTTTGTTCTTCAACAATCAAATCATCCATCTCAATGACTTCTTTATCTATCATTTCGTTCAAACTATAGGCGATGGTACTTTTGCCTGTTCCCATAAATCCTATTAAATATATATTACTGTTTCCGTCTTTCATCATTCAAAGTACCCCATTCATTATCTGCATTTTAGCATATAGCATTCAGCTGAAAGATTTATACTAATTTACCGATTCTTATCTAGCAGTCTTAAAATTGTGTACATATCTCCGGCCGGAATCTGTCCCGGTGCTGAATCGGTACCAATAGCGGCAAAAGTTACTGCACTGCCGAATATTTGTCCTGATATCCGGCTGATTACACCAAGCTTTGACATAGACATTGTAATAACCGGTCTGTCGGCATATTGCTGGTTCATCAGTACAGTTGCCTCCAATAAAACCAGTACATCCGCCATACTATGGGGCATAACGGCAATCTTTGGAATATCGACACTTAACTGCTGCATATACCTTAACCTGCTTAAAATCTCTTCTTTCTTTGGCGTCTTTTGAAAATCATGATTGGAACCAATGACTATGACGCCCTTTTCATGCGCACATGCTATCAGCCTTTTCACTGCTGACTCACTAATAAAAACTTCTATATCTATAATATCAACGTATTGGCTGTTTATGGCTTGTAAAAGAAGGTTCTCATAGATTTCAGGTTCAAGATTTTGCTTCCCTCCCTCATTTATCGTTCGAAATGTAAAAATAAGCGGGATATCCACTAGAATCTTATGTAACTGTTCCAATATCTCTTCTATTAATGCCCAATCATAGGCTTCACCCGAATAATAGGCTTCCTCAAACCAATCTACTCTCCATTCTGCCAAATCTGCTTTTTGGTTCTGAATCGTATTTGCCGTTTCAATAACTTCCTCTTTTGAATTACCGACAATAGGGATACATACTTTAGGAATTCCTTCTCCTATTGTTATATTCTTTACTTTGACTGTACCCATTGACGTCTCCTTAATATACTATATACATTATAAATTATTACTAATAATATACTAAATTGGCCGATTGTGCAAGTGGAGAGTTTGACATATGCACTTATTTTTACTATTATATCAGTTAGAAATACGTTTTTTAACAATACTTTTTGAAAGGTGTTAGTATCGCAAACCAGTTTGCGATATGCAATGGGTGTAAAAATGAACAGAAAAATAACCGGACATACACAACTGACCGGGCTGCTTGGAAGCCCTGTAAAACATAGCATTTCTCCTTTAATGCATAATGAAGCTTTTGCGCAATTAGGTCTAGACTATGTCTATTTATGTTTTGATGTAGATACCAATACTCTTGAAACCGCAGTAAATGGTTTAAAAACGATTGGGATCCGTGGATTTAATTTAACTATGCCAAATAAAAATTTAATGTGCAGCCTCTGCGACAGTTTGTCTGCTGCCTCTGAGATTTCAGGTGCCGTCAATACTGTTGTTAATAATAATGGCATTTTAATAGGATATAATACGGATGGGATCGGGTATATGACAGCTGTTAAGGATGCGGGTTATGATATACTTGGAAAGAAAATGACGCTTCTCGGTGCAGGAGGAGCCGCGACTGCCATTTTTGTACAGGCTGCTTTAGATGGAGTAAAAGAAATATCTGTTTTTAGTATCCGGGACCAGTTCTTTGATCGGGCTGCAAGTATTGTTGCACAATTAAATGAACGGACAGATTGTAAGGTCACTTTGTATGATTTTGAAGATGATGAACTATTGAAGCGCGAAATTAATGATAGTGCTATTTTAACAAATGCAACTTCTGTCGGGATGTCTCCCAATACAAATGCCTGTATTATAAAAGATGCTTCTTTTCTTCATAAAGACTTGATTGTTTCAGATATTATCTACAATCCTAAAGAAACCAAGCTGATTTCAATGGCAAAATCTGTCGGCTGTGAAACTTTTAATGGTATGTATATGCTGCTCTACCAAGGTGCAGAAGCATTTAGAATATGGACTGGAAATGAGATGCCTGTAAGTGTTGTGAAAGAAAAATATTTTATATAGCAGACAATCATCTTCAAAACAGATTCGACTTACTCTAAAAATAATGGAATTGATAAATGCTTCATGAGTTTACCAAACTCATGAAGCATATTCTATAAATTTAATTAATTAATTCAAATTTGATCCTATTTTATTTCTATATGCATAACACTGCATGCCGGAATCGTAAATTTCACTTTTCCGTCTTCCAGAATGATTTCTGTGAATTCTTCTTTATTCACAACATCAGGCACTTCAAATGTATTCATTGCGTCCATTTTTCCCGTCAATATTTCGGCTTTTACATCTCCGGCTTCTCTGTCTGCAAGAATCGCTTCAATTGGATATGCTTCTTCTATTGATAAGTTTGCTAATGTGATATGTATTGTTCCGTCCGTGTTCACAGATACGGATTCATTTAAGTTAGGAACCATATTTTCTTTGTCCAAACCGATCTCTTTTGTTTCCACTAAGCTTTCTACCAATGTGGCATCTTGATGATACTTGTACATATTAAACACATGATAGGTAGGCGTTTTGATCATCTTCTCACCTTCTGTAAGTATAACGGCTTGCAATACATTGATCATCTGGGCAATATTAGCCATCTTAACTCTGTCACAGTTTTTATTAAAGAGATTTAGGTTGATACCTGCAATTAAAGCGTCCCTCATTGTGTTTTGCTGATATAAGAAACCTGGGTTTGTACCCGGCTCTACATCAAACCATGTACCCCATTCGTCAACAATCATACCAACTTTTTTATTTGGATCATACTTGTCCATTATCGCACCATGGCGTTTTATCAACGTTTCCATCTTTAAGGTTACCTTCATGGATTTATACCACATTGCGTCATCAAATTCAGTTGCACTTCCTTTTTCTACCCAGCCAGACGGATGGGTATAGTAATGAAGTGACAAGCCATGCATATGACCGAATTCATCTGGCCCCGGACCTGTTTTAGGCCAATTGCTATAACATGTGCCTAGTACATCTTCTGTCCATTTATAATCATCTACATTGGCACCGCAGCATATCTTCTGCATACTCGGTCCATTTTCTTTTCTTTCTTTTTCCGGACGGTAATCTCTTACATAAGTCTGGTAACGGCGATATTCATTGGCATAGTGTTCAGGAGTCATATTGCCACCACAACCCCAGTTCTCATTTCCTACACCGAAGTATTTTACTTTCCATGGTGCTTCATGACCATTTTGTCTACGAAGATTTGCCATTGGAGATTCTCCGTCAAAGGTCATATATTCTACCCATTCTGACATTTCTTGTACGGTCCCGCTTCCTAAATTACCGTTTACATATGCATCACAACCCAGCTGCTCGCATAGCTCAAAGAATTCGTGGGTACCAAAGCTGTTATCTTCTACTACACCACCCCAGTGTGTATTTATCATACGTTTTCTTGTTTCTTTTGGTCCAATTCCGTCTTTCCAGTGATATTCATCCGCAAAACATCCTCCCGGCCAGCGGAGTACCGGAATCTGCATTTCCTTCAATGCTTCAACTACGTCTTTTCTCATTCCGTTTACATTAGGAATAGGAGAATCTTCTCCTACATATAGACCTTCATAGATGCATCTTCCAAGATGTTCTGCAAAGTGTCCATAGATGTCTTTGCTGATGTGTCCCTGCTTACTGCTTGGATTAATAAATAATTTTGCCATTCTCTTCTCCTTAATATTACAATTTTCAAATTATCTTCATATGTATCCTCTGTTGATAAAGTAATACACGCCTCATTCCTACATTACTTTGTCAACTGAAGGTATGCATTATAATTAATGACATCTAGATATTACTATATCAATTTTTCAATGTCAATTGATTTGGCAAATAATCAGAAAAGTATCACTAAAAGTTAAGAAAGTACATTTTATTATAGGATATTACATCTAAGTTTTATTCTATAAAAGATCAAGATACCGCAAAATGGTTTTCGGCTACGGCATAGTGCAGAGAGTCTTTTTCAAAACAATATGCAGACTTACGTTATATTTCTTTAAAAAATGATTTGAATAATTTCATGAGTTGGGTACTGTCTGAGCGCAGCGAGTTTGCCAAACTCATGAAGAGTTTATTATTCAAATCATTATTTTTAGAAATATAGTAAGTCGAATCTGTTTTGAAAAAGACTCTCTGCACTATGCCGTAGCCGAAAACCATTTTGCAGTATCTTAATCTTTTTGTTAAGCACTGCTTACAATCTCTTCATTAATTCTTCCCGTTCTTCTTCAAATCCCGGCTTCCCAAGCAATGCAAACATATTCTTCTTATAACTTTCCACGCCCGGTTGGTCAAATGGATTCACTCCTAACAGATACCCGCTCACGCCGCAGGCAAACTCAAAGAAATAAAATAATTCTCCCAGATAAAATTCATTCTGCTTCGGAATATTCACCATTAGATTTGGAACATTTCCATCTGTATGAGCCAATAAAGTACCATTCTTAGCACTTTTATTCACGAAATCCATGTCTTTTCCGGCCAGATAATTAAGTCCGTCTAAATCCACTTCCTCTTCCTTTATTACTATCAAGCCTTTTGATTCCTCAACATTTAGTACGGTCTCAAACATCACTCTGGCGCCATCTTGTATAAACTGTCCCATTGAATGCAGATCTGTTGTCAAATCCACAGAAGCTGGGAATAAGCCTTTTCCATCTTTTCCTTCACTCTCACCAAATAGCTGCTTCCACCATTCTGATATATAGTGTAAGTCAGGCTCATAATTGGCAACGATTTCTACACTTTTACCTTTTCTCAATAACAGATTCCTGACAGCCGCATACTGCAACGCATCATTTTGCGAATATGGTGCGTGAAGTGCTCTTTCTCTGCCGCTTGCCGCACCTTCCATCAATTTATCAATATCTGCACCGCTTGCCGCTATTGGAAGTAATCCAACTGCTGTAAGAACAGAAAAGCGTCCCCCTACATCATCGGGTACTACAAAGGTTTCATAGCCTTCTTCCATAGCTAAATTCTTAAGTGCACCTCTTTCCCGATCTGTGGTCGCATAAATCCGCTTTGCCGCTTCTGCTTTGCCGTATTTTTCTTCTATCATCTTTTTAAATACCCTGAATGCAATGGCCGGTTCTGTTGTTGTACCGGATTTTGAAATAATATTTATTGAAAAATCCTTATCCCTCAAAATATCTATTAAATTGCTCATGTATGTACCGCTAATACTATTACCGCAGTAATAAATCTCCGGCGCTTTTCTTTGTTCTTTTGATAGATTATTATAAAAGCTATGACCAACAAAATCAATTGCCGCCCTTGCACCAAGGTAAGATCCGCCAATTCCAATTACCAACAAGACATCTGAATCTTTTTGTATTTTGTTCGCTGCCGCTTTTATTCTTCCAAACTCTTCTTTATCATAATCTACCGGAAGATCGATCCATCCTAAGAACTCATTTCCTGCGCCTGATCTGGATAACAGCTTGTCCTTTGCTTCTAAAATAAAATCTTCCATATACTCTACTTCATGAGCTTTTATAAATTTATTTGCTTTTGAATAATCAAATCCCACTTTTGACATATGCACATCTCCTTAGATTTATTTACTTTTTATTATAGTATTTTACAAAAGCATTATCAAGTGCTTTCTAAATTATAAGTACTCATCAATGACATCGGCAATTATTTTTTGATTATCCAAAGTTAATTGATCTCGAAACTTCTGATCATCCATATCTTCATTGCTATTATGTTGCAAATGCTCTTTTGCCTGCCTTCTGACTTCATCCTCAATAACATCTTTTCGGCTCGCCATCTGACTGTTCTGTAATCTTTCTTCTAAGGTATTAACCAGATAATCCTCGACATAGCAAACCAAGTGCTTCTCTTTAAATGATATATCTACCACACGATCAAATAGCTCCAATACTAAAGCCACAAAAATAGCAAAGCTGACAGAAAATGCCATTTGTCTGCTAAATCCCTGAATCACATAGTTGGTTACGGTTTCAATCCCACATAAAAGGATGATAAAGAGCTTACTTAAGTCAGAAAGATGCTTAACTCCGTTTAAGCTAAATCCGAATCTTCTATCTCTATATAAGTATTTCTTAACTAAAGTCTCGGCATTGTTTACATTTCCATTCAATCTATAACAGCTTTCATACTTTAATACAATCAGTTTTAAGATTTTATCTCTGGAATGCAAAATATCCTCAGTATTTCGCATTTTCCTTGAATAATACACATTCAGCCAACACTTACTCATTATCCCGATGAAAAA
>Ga0153924_1000365_pt1 | contig 29076 bp, 29 predicted proteins | sample TSNJ008MetaG_FD_104709 | JGI IMG/M metagenome (GOLD analysis project Ga0153924, IMG submission 104709) | Attine ant fungus gardens microbial communities from New Jersey, USA - TSNJ008 MetaG | ecosystem: Host-associated > Fungi > Mycelium > Unclassified | place: USA: New Jersey, Wharton State...
ATCCAATGGTCGGGCGTGTGAAAACTGCCAATCCCGCGTGCGACTTGTCCTTGGTAGAACGACGGGTTGTCGCCCGAAAGTAAGAAGTGGCGCGTGTTCTCGTAGTAGCGATCGTTCGGCGTGGTGTAGCCGATGTACGGCGCGGACAGCAGGCTTGGGATATTTGCGTCATCGGTCAGGATCGCGTGCCCCAGGCCGTCGACCTCGTAGGCATAGATGTATCCGTACTTCGGAACCAGCACCAAGCCGTACGTTTGAATGCCGCGTTGCACTTCGTCGCGCAGCGAGATGTCTTCGTTTGCTTTGATGACGTTGTGATAGACGCTACGCTCGATTTCGGCCATGTCGCCCAGCGCGACGACCGCAAACATTTCGGAAGGAATGAGGAAGTTGTAGTAACAGGCATCGTCCGACGGGCGGAAACCCGTCCAAATCATGCCGGTGTAACCGGTTGGGCGCCCCTTACCGTCGTTCGCCAGTTCTTTGTGCGTGTATCGCGAATCGCGCGGATGGTCTTGTTCGCGCTGCATCGTCGCAAGTACGTTGTCGAGTGCCTTTTGAAAGTCGGGTGTAAAGATGGAATCGTCGCCGGTCGTCTTCCAGTAACTCCATGCCAGCGTCACCGGATATGCAAGCGAATCGAGCTCGAATTTCTGTTCCCAAACGCGGTAGTCGAGCGTGAACGCGTTGGCATACGGGTCGACTTGTAAATATTTCGTCATGCGCGAGATGATTGCGCGCAGGAGCTTACGCGTATCGGGGTCGTCCTTGGCAAAAAACAGGTAAGGGCGCGCCTGGGCACTCGCATCGCGAAGCCACTCGGCCGGAATGTCGCCCGTCTTGATGTAGGCAGTGCCATCGCCTGCGTACTCAGCGAGTTTGCCGGTGTGGAGCAGCGCCGAACGGAACATCTCTTGGAGATGAGCGTCGGGGTTGTTGTAATCCGCTGCGGCCCGCTCGATCGATTGGAGCTCGAGCGAGTTTGCACGCAGCGGCACAATGCCGATCAGCACGGCACAAATCAGCGCGCAGGCGCGCATCCAGCGGTCAATCACGGCCAAGATCCATGGGCATAAAGCGCTTCTAATTCCCGATAATGACCCTGGTAATCGAGTCCATAGCCCACGACGTAGACGTCCGGGATCTCAAAACCACGGTACCTGACATCAATATCGGCAATTCTCCGCGCGGGACGATCGAGCAGGGTACAGACCGCGAGCGAGGCGGGCGAGCGAGCCAGCAGCGATCGCACCACGTACTGCAGGGTCATGCCGGTATCGATGGTGTCGTCTACCAGGATAATGTGCCGACCCTCAATCGACGCTGAGGTATCTTTCAGGAAGCGGATGCCCTCGGTCTGGCTGAACTTGGTGACGGCGATCGCGTCGAACTCGCAGGGGATTGTGACGGCCCGCGTCAGATCGGCGAGGAACGTGGCCGCGGCATTGAGGATCCCCAGCAGCACGGGGACCTTGCCGACGTAGTCGCGTGAAATCTCAGCGCCGATCTCGTCGACCCGTCTGGCGATGGTGGGAGCGTCGAAAAGCAGTTCCCCGATCATGCCGCTTGCGCGAAGCGAGCCAAGATTCGTTCGACGTCGCGCCGGGTGAACAGCTTTACACGCACGCCCGGATGATGGCGCGCCATTAGCCGCAGCTTACGGTTTTTTCGCGTGTTCAGCGCGGGTTTTGCGACGGTCATCTCGATGTACAGGTCGTAATCCGGAAGATAGAAATCGGGCGTAAAAAACGCGACAGCTCTGCCGCGTGAATCCCAATCGATCGGAAAAGTGCGTGGTTCGTATTGCCACGCGATTCGATAGAAGTCGAAGAGTCTCGCGAGAGCAGCCTCGCTCTCATGCGCAAAAACGATCCGTGTTATCACCACGGACCACGTTCTACGACACGGCAATTGGAAATTCCGCTTGCGCGGCAAGGAGGCGCACAACGAACCGCGCACCGCCGAGCGCGGATTCTTCGGCGCTCACGCTTCCGGCCGCACGCTCCACGATCGTGCGCACGATCGAAAGGCCAATACCGGAGCCCGGCATGCCCCGAGATGTTCGGCCGCGCGCGCGATGCTCGAAGATGCGCTCGCGTTCGGCGGGTACGATGCCCGGACCGTCGTCGTCGACCGTTAAGCAAACAAACGGGTCCTGGCGTTCGATTCGCACGACTACCCGCGCGCCGGTGCCGGCGTACTTAATGGCATTTTCGAGCAGGTTGAGTAAGACGTGCATGCATTGATCGCCATCGATGCGTGCCATCGCTCCGCCGCCCTGCGCAATCGCCAGTTGTACGCGCGCTTCGCGCGCGACGGGTTCGAGCGCGTCTACGGCTGCCCGTGCCGTGGCCACCACGTCGGTCGCGCAATACGCGGATCGAGATGAGAGGTCGAGGAAAGAAAAATCCAGCATGCCGTCGACGAGGCGCCCGAGACGAAGCGCCTCGTTCCGGGCGACTTCCAGGAATCGCCGCGTGGTCGCCGCGTCGAGTTCGTCGTCGAGGACGGTTTCCAGGTAGCCGCGTATCGAGGTTAGCGGCGTTCGCAGCTCGTGCCCGACCGTTGCTAGGAATTCGAACCGCTCTCGCTCGCGCGCACCGCGGTCCAAGGCACGCTCGATCGTTGCTTCCAGTTGCTCGACGTCATATTGCGATGCAATCGGCCACCAGCCCGTTTCCATGCGTTTTCCGGTAATCAGAGACATGGCGGCGGCCACGCGCTCCAATGCCGAGCGAACGTCGAGCGTCGGCGTACCGGCACCATCGCGGGCCGGCGTGAGCATCGCGATCGCAAACCAGTCGCTCCCGGGATCGTGGACGAGGCGGTCCCCTTCGCGCACGATGCGTTCGGCGGCGCGCGAGAAGGCTTCTTCGGTTTCCCGCTCGAGGCGACGCGCTGCGCGCCTGCCGTTACGCCAGGCTAGCCGCGCGAGTTCGGGAAGCCGCAATACCAAAAGCGGAATCTGCGAACGCTGCTCGAGTGCACGCAGGTGACCCGAGAGCCCTTCGATCGAGTCGATGCTGCGCCCGCGTGATCTCATGGTCGGACGAACTTGTATCCGAATCCATGAATGGTCTGCACGACCGGCTCGTGCCCGGCTTCCTCTTCGATCTTTGCGCGCAACCGTCGAACGTGAACGTCGACGGTACGCTCGTCGCCCTCAAAATCGAAACCCCACACGCGCTCGAGCAAACGCTCGCGCGAGAGGGCTACGCCGGCATTGTGAGCGAGCTCCAAAAGGAGCGCAAATTCGCGCGGTTTGAGGCGCAGGTCCACGCCGTCGACACGCACCTCGCGCGCGGCTTCGTCGATTTCGAGGCGCCCAAAGCGCAAGCTCGCGGGCGCTGCATCGAGAATGCGTCCAGAACGGCGCAGCACCGCTCGCACGCGGGCGATGACCTCGCGAGGCGAGAACGGTTTACAGATGTAGTCATCGGCTCCCAGTTCAAATCCGACGACTCGATCGATTTCATCGATACGCGCTGTGAGCATGACGATCGGAACCACGCGCTCCTCGCGCCGCAGCGTTCGCACGACATCAAAGCCGTCGACGCCGGGTAAGCCGGCGTCGAGTATCAGGAGATCGGCCGCGTGTCTCGCGCTGCGCAAAGCCGCGTGTCCGTCGTGGACGGGAATGACGCTAAAGCCTTCGCGTTCCAGATGGTGAGCCAGCAATTCGAGAATGGCGCTGTCGTCCTCGGCGACGACGATCGTCGGAGCGGGCATATGCTTCGACCAGTGCCCTCGCCGTACCGGCGCAGGACATGGTCGCGCATATTACTCCAGATCGACCCCTGCGAGCGGCCCAAACCGCGCCGCATCGCGGCGCAACACCGCGTAGACGACCGAGGCCGGGAAGCCCAAGCGTTCGAGACGGCGTGCCGCATGAGGATAGCTCGGCATGCTTCCCCGGGATAGGTGTTCGAAAGCACGCTCGCAGCGAGACCGCTCGTCGTCCTCGAGCGCTTCGACGGCTGCACGCGCGTCATTGCGATCGATTCCCTTGCGCACGAGCTCGCCTACCAGGCGCGCGTCGCCGAGTGCTTTACGCTTGCCTTGAACGTACAACTGCGCATAGAGCCGATCGTCGAGAAAGCCCTCGGCCTTGCAACGAGCGACGAGCGCATTCACGGTGTCGTCGTCGAAGCCACGGCGCTCCAGTCGCTCGCGAAGCTGTACCTGCGTCAACCGCCGCCGCGCCAACATCCCCAGCGCAACAGAATACGCCGTCATTCCTCCGTTACGGTTGCGACGGCGCCGCTGCTGTGTCCATTCTTTGAAACGTTTTTGGCGAGGGCTTCGCGGATCTTCGTTTCGATCTCGCCGGCGAGATCGAGATGCTCCTCGAGGAACGCTTTGGCATTCTCGCGGCCCTGACCGATGCGTTGATCTCCGTAGGTGTACCACGATCCGCTCTTGCCGACGATGTTTTGCTCGAGCGCAACGTCGAGAATCGAACCCATCTTCGAGATGCCGTGTCCATACGTGATGTCGAACTCGGCTTGCCGGAACGGTGGTGCGACTTTGTTCTTCACGACTTTGACGCGCGTACGCGAACCGACGACGTCTTGTCCAACTTTGATCTGCTCGAGTTTTCGTACGTCGAGCCGTATCGATGCGTAGAACTTCAGCGCGCGTCCACCCGAGGTCGTTTCGGGATTTCCGAACATGACGCCGACCTTCTCGCGCAACTGGTTGATGAAGATCATGACGGTCTTGCTGCGCGAAATGGCAGCGGTAAGCTTGCGCAACGCCTGCGACATCAGGCGCGCTTGTAAGCCGACGTGCGCATCGCCCATGTCGCCTTCGAGCTCTGCTTTGGTGACGAGTGCTGCGACCGAGTCCACGACGATCACGTCGACGGCGTTGCTGCGCGTGAGCATCTCGGCGATCTCGAGCGCCTGTTCGCCGGTATCAGGCTGCGAGACCAGCAGATTGTCGAGGTCGACGCCGAGCGCAGCGGCATAGTTCGGATCGAGCGCGTGCTCGACGTCGATGAACGCAGCGGTGCCGCCGCCCTTTTGCGCTTCGGCGATGGCGTGCAGCGCAAGCGTGGTCTTACCACTCGATTCCGGGCCGTAGATCTCCACGATGCGGCCGCGCGGGAATCCGCCTACGCCGAGCGCGAGATCGAGCGCGATCGATCCGCTCGGAACGACCTCGAACGCCATGCGTTCCTGGAAATCGCCCATCTTCATGATCGAGCCCTTGCCGAATTGCCGTTCGATCTGGGCGAGGGCGTTGCTGAGGGCGATCCCTCGTTCGTCTTGCGTTGCCATTGCGGTCCTCTCTGCTAGGTGGTTACTCGTTACGTGCTACGATCACGCTCTCAAACGAGAATGCCAAGGCCTTGGCACGATAAATTTTCAAACGCGAACCGAGTCCGGGGCGTCGTCGAAGAGCGCTTGGGTAAATTCGGCGGCGACGAACGGACGAAGCGCATCCGCGCTTTCGCCCAAGCCGATGAACTTGATCGGAATCTCGAGTGTGTCGACGATGGCGAGGAGTACGCCGCCCTTTGCGGTCGAGTCGAGTTTGGTGACCACGACGCCCGTGAGCTGCGTTGCTTCATTGAAGAGGCGGGCTTGCGAGATGGCATTCTGGCCAGTCGTGCCATCGAGAACGAGCAGCGTTTCGTCCGGTGCGCGTCCGAGCTCGCGTTCGACCACACGCCGAATCTTCTTTAATTCTTCCATCAGGTTCGTTTTGGTCTGCAGGCGGCCGGCAGTATCGATGAGGATCACGTCGCAACCGCGCGCCTTGCCCGCCTTAATGCCGTCGAAAACCACCGACGCCGGATCGGCGCCCTCCGCTCCGCGCACGATCTCGCTCTTGGAACGCTCGGCCCAGATCGCGAGCTGTTCGGTTGCGGCCGCTCGGAAGGTGTCGCCCGCAACAAGCAAGACTCGCCTGCCGTCTTCGCGCAATCGCGTGGCCAGCTTCCCGATGGTTGTCGTCTTCCCGCTGCCGTTGACGCCAACGACGAGGATGACGCAAGGGCGCTCGCCGTCTACCTGCAGCTCGGCATTTGAAAGCGTGAGGAACCGCTCGACGTCACGGTGAAAGCGCGCGATGACTTGATCGGTTGTCGACCACGCTTCTTGTTTCGCGACCGTTTTCAAACCCTCGATGATTTTGGCGGTGGTCGGCACGCCGAAATCACCCATGATGAGCAGGTCCTCGAGATCGTCCCAAAATTCCGGGGTGATCGGCTTTCGCGCCCGGCCCAGGTTCTGAACTGCCGTGAAGGTGTCGCGGGCCTTGCCCAGTGATGCCCGGAGTCGTTGAAACCAGCTCACGGACCTCTCCCTTCCCAAGGTAAATATCGAACTCCTGTTCGATAGATGATTTTTCCGGACCGGATGGTCAGTCTTACCCGGGCAAGCGCCGCCGAATCATCCGCGAGCGGTCCGTCGAAAAAATCCGCAGGCACGAGCGTCATCGAGGCGAGGATCTGTGGCGAGCTCATCCCGGCTCGTTGCATCAGCGCGTATTCGTCTGACGGATCGGGATCGACCGCGCCAATGTCGGTCCCGAAGAGCACGATTCCGCCCGCCGCTCGCCAATCGCGCAGCTGCCCGACTGCCGTCGCTACGGTTTGGTCTTGCAGCGATCGGCGGTCGTGCCGCATCGCATGCTTCCCGAGGATCTCTTCGTTCCACGCTCCGCTGCGCGGCGTGGTGTGGGCGATGACATCGACACCAGCGTGCAATGCGGCAACGACATCATCGCCGGTACTGGGATGAACGAAGACCGGTTTGTGCGCACGATGCGCTTGCGCAACCACGGCACGTATCGTACCTTCCTCGAGCACGGCGTGCCCCGAATTCGACGAGGACGCTCGCATTAGTTGCTCCGACGAGCGCGAGGACTCGATCCGACACTATCGTTCGTCAGCGCGCTCCCTGAACGAGGCATCGACACGGTAAACGTAGGCGAGTACTTCGGCGACGACGGTGTAGAGTTCGCGCGGGACGTAGTCGCTCACGTCCAGCCGCGCAAGTGCCTCGACCAATCCGGGATCTTCGTAGAGCGGAATGTTGTGCTCTTTGGCGATGCGCACGATCGTCTCGGCGTTAATGCCCCGTCCCACCGCCACCACTTCGGGCGGTTCGCTTGCGAGCGGATCCCATTGCAGCGCCGCCGCCGCAGGCCGCTTGAAGACTGATTTGCGAAAATCGAAGAAGCGGCTCACGCGCGCGTGTCCCAAAGCGAGCGGGGCTGCGGCGGCGCAGCTGCAACCGGCTTTTCGGTCGCGCTTTGCGCCGGTGCGGCGACGCCGGCAACGATCGACGCAACGCGATAATGCAATTGCTCCAGGCGCGAGCGCAGATCGCCAAGGGTCGAACGAAAACGGTCGGCGTGTAGCGCTGCCTCGGTCTTCACGTCGACGCTCACCGCTCGTCCGACGGTCTGAAGATCGATCGCTACGGTGCCGAGTGATTTCGTGTCGAGCACGAATGCAATGTGAAAGTTGTCAGCATCCATGGCGCTGCGGCCCTGCGGGGCATCTCGCGAGATTTGCATTTGGACCGGAAGTCCGCCTTCGTAGAAATAGGCCGGCAACGGAATCGAAATCGATCGCGAGTCGCTGCTCTGGGCCGAGAGGACACTCAATTGGACCGCCGTTGTCGCGGTCAACGCATCGCGCAGCGCACCGGCGATTGCCGGGGAACCGGTACGCGACGGATCGGCGATCATCGCGAGAATCGCCGTTTTTACGTCGTATTCCATTGCGGCGGCGCGCTCGGCGGTTTGCGCGGCAACGGTCGTTTGAATCACGCCCGCATTTTGCGCTGCCGCCGTGGTCTCGTCGCTTCCACCGGGCAGCGCGGGCGATACGAGCGTTGCCGGCGAGTCTGGCTCGCGTGCCAGCTGCGCCCACGCACTGACGATCTGAACGATCTTCGCTTCCGCGCCGTCGACGACGTCGGAGACGTAGGTAGCGATCTGTTCGGGTAATGTGCGAACGTTGCGCAAATCGAAGCGCGCGACGAACGCGAGCATCGAACGCAACGCACTGCTCTCCGGCGCGAATTTAGCCAATGTACTTTCGAGCCGGTCGTACGCTGCAGTCATCGTCTGCGCTGCGACGGTGACGCTGCGCGCGGCGGCTAGAGTCGCCGGCGTAACCGGGACGCGAAGCCGCGCCAGCAACGACTCTTGCGGACCACTCGCGACGGCGGAGCGAGACACCGTGGGTTGCATCGCGGGCGCGCCCGCCGGCGGCGGAGCCGGATGCGTATCGTCGTCCTGCACGGGAGTCGCTGCAGGACGAACGATCGGCGGCGCAACCGGCAGACGGCCGGGAACGGGTATCGCGAGCGCCGGACGCACGGTGGCCGCACTTGACTGTTGCGGCTGTTTCGCAGACTGCGACGCTTGCGGAGCGGGCGGTGCCTGAGGCGTAGCGCGTGCGAGGCCGATGCGTGCCTCCACGTCGCTGCTCGAAGTATCATCAGCAAGCTCGGCTTCGATGTGCGGCGACGCCGGCACTGCGGCCGGCGGATTTTGCGTGACCGATGCGGCCACGAACACCTCGCGCGGCGGTGCGAGCCCGGCCGGTTCCACGATGGATTGCTGTATCGGCACCGGTGCAGGTTGCTGCGACGCAGATTGCTGCGACGCAGATTGCTGCGACGCGGTTTGCTGCGGCGCGGGTTGCAGCGGAGTAATTGTGACGAGGGTTGCGCGCTGCGTCGCGCCTTGCGGCTGCGGCGGTAATTGCGGATTGACCGTGGGCACCGGATTCTCGGGGTCTTGTATGCCGAGGTTGCGCACGATGACGGCGGAATTGGTGAAGCCGGTCACTTGCAGCAGAAGGGTCTGGCCGGGATCGATGCCCGCAGGAATCTGCGCTTGGACGGTTTGTCCCAGAAACGAGAGCAAATCGGACCCGCTCTGTGGAGGTAACACGGTAGCGGCGATCACGTCACCTACGTTTACCTGCGCTTGAAGAATAGCGGCGTCAGCGCCTAGATTGAGGATGGCCTGATCGATAGCCGCTTGCGCGTTCGCCGCTGCCTGTGCGGCAAGTGCGAGCGGATCGAGACCCGACATCGATTAGCCCCTATGCGGTAAAGTCGATGAAGTGCTCGCCCTCGCCCGCAAGTCCGAGAGGTGACTCGGACGCCGGTTCTTCCTGTTGCTCTTTGGGCTGCCGGCGGCGCTGTTGCGGCGAGTAGCCTCCGTTGCTGCCGTCGGGGTTGGTCTTGATCACTGACCCTTCGGCGTGTTCGGTCTGCGCGACGGTTTCTTCGCGCTTGTGCACGGCCGCGGCAAAGCCGGCCTGAGCAACCTGTTGGGCGTTTTGTGCGGCTTGCTGAGCGCTGTTAACTTGGGCCGCGTTTTGCGGGGCGGCCATGTAAGCCAGCTGTAGATCCGCCGGACGAATCGCCATGGTCCGCTATTTCCCCTCGTAGCGTCCGTTCTACTTTATTTTCGGCCGCTTCGGCTGCGGCAGGAGGTCTACGCAAATATTTTTGTTTAATCGTGGGGTCGTCGTCGCGGTAGCCGAGGTCGGTACGCAGCTCGCGCAGGCGCTGGCGCAGGTGGATCACGGCCTGAGCGTGGATCTGCGACACGCGCGATTCCGAGACACCGAGCGCGCCTTTGATCTCCTTGAGAGTCTGCCCCTCGAAGTAGTACAGCGTGATCACGGTCCGTTCTTGGGCCGGCAGGTTCTCGACGGCGCGCACGAGCTCTGCGCGAACTTCGCGCGCCTCGACCTCGCCCATAACATCGTGATCGTCATCGCGCAGCGTGTCGACAAGCGGAATCTCGTAGCCCTTCTCGTTCGGAAGAAACTCCTCGAGCGAGAGCACCGCCGTACCGCGGACGCGCTGGATGAGTTGGTCAAGTTCCTTCTTCGAGAGTCCAAGACGCGCTCCGACCTCGGCTTCGGTCGGAGCGCGGCCGAGTTCGACTTCAAGTTCCTGATAGGTGCGCTCCAGTTCGCGAGCGCGTTGGCGCACGGCGCGCGGAACCCAGTCGAGCGATCGGAGCGCATCGAGAATAGACCCGTTGATGCGAGTGATTGCGTAGGTCTCGAACTTCACTCCGCGAGCATCATCGTACTTTTCGATGGCGTCGATCAATCCCAAGATTCCGTCGTTGATCAAGTCGTTGATTTCGACGTTCGGAGGGAGATTGACGGAGATTCGACCCGCGACGTACTTGACCAAATGCAAGTACTTGTGCACGATCTCTTCCCGCGTGAGCTCGACGCCGCCGATGACGTAGCTGCGCGGACTACGGCTCAGCTTCATGCAACCCCGGTAACGCGCGCGTCGCGCGTCTGGCAGTCGTATTCAGAATCCTGCAGTGCCTTCCTACTCCTCTTCGTCGCCGTTCCGCTCGCGCAAGGTTAAGACTTGGCTACGCCCGCAAGTTCGACGAGTATCGAAGCGATCAGATCGAGAGGAGCTTCGCGGTCGACCAAGCCTTCCTTTGCAGCGGCACGCGGCATACCGTACACGACGCAGGTCGCTTCGTCTTGTCCGACCACATATCCGCCGCGTGCTTTAAGTTTGCGTAAACCTCGCACGCCATCCTGGCCCATCCCGGTAAGAATTACGCCGATCGCGCCCCGCCCGTAGACCTGCGCGACCTGCTCCGCCATCGCGTCAACGCTGGGAACGTGCAGAGATGAACCGCCGTCCTCTACCAGTCGTACCTCCGTTTGTGCGGCACGACGCCGGCGCAGTTCTACTTGCTTGCCCGATGGGACGACGAGTGCCGTGCCCGGCTCTAAAATCATACCGTTCACTGCTTCGTGCACCGGAATTTTGCTCGTCGCATTGAGCCGGTCTGCCAGCGGACGTGTGAACCCCATCGGCATGTGCTGCACGATGAGCAGCGGCAGCGGAAAACTACGGGGAAGCATTGGGAGAATCCGCGAGAGCGCAACCGGTCCACCCGTCGAGCTGCCGACCGCGACGCAATCGTATTGAAGCGGCGGACGCGAGCGCGCAGCACGCGGTGGTGCAGCGATGCGACGCAGCTCTTCAATCGGCTGCGGATCGTGAACGATCGGATGAGCCGGCTGCGCTCCCCGATGCGACACGGCGCGGACTTTCTCGATCAAGTCGCGCGCGACGTCGGTGATATTCGCGTATGCAGTGTCGGGCTTGGCGATGAAGTCGACTGCGCCCAGCTCCAGTGCGCGGAACGTGGTCTCGGTACCGTCGCGCGTCAGCGAGCTGCACATGATGATAGGAATGCCCTGCTCCGCCGCGAGTTGCCGAACCGCTTCCAGGCCACCCATACCAGGCATCTCGACATCCATGGTGATCACGTCCGGCTTGACCTGCAGCGCCTTGGTGATCGCTTCCTCACCGCTGCGGGCCGTCGCGACGACCTTGATGTCGGATTCGTGCTCGAGCATCGTCGCGATCGCCCGGCGCATGAATGCCGAATCGTCGACGACCATCACGTTGATCCACTCCACTACGCAATCACTTCCGTTTGTAGTAGATCGCTTTCGGTGTTACCACCGGGTCGTACCGGTCGGTTACGCGCATGATCGACTCCGCGTGACCAAGGAAAAGAAACCCGCCGGGCCTCAACGCCTTCGCAAACGCGTCGACGACCCGCTTTTGTGTCATCTTCTCGAAATAAATCAACACGTTCCGGCAAAAGATCGCATCGAAAGTCCCCACCGACGCCACGCCCCGCTCGTCCAGGAGATTGAGACGGGAAAATTGCACCATGCGCTTGATCTCGTCATTGATGAAGAAACCGCCTTCAAACGGGCGAAAGTATTTCTGAACCATTTCCGGCGGCGTGGCCCGAAACGAGTGCTCCCGATAGAACCCCGTTCCGGCTCGCTCCAGCGCACGCGGCGAAAGGTCTGTCGCGCGCAGCACGACACTCGAAGGCGCAATGCGCCGGGTCTGCGCCAGCATCATCGCGATCGTGTACGGTTCTTCTCCGGTGGAGCATGCCGATGACCATACGCGCAGAGGCGTGCCGGCACGAACCGATTCATCCAGCACGTCGTCGACCAGCACGTCGAGCTGGGCGCGTTCCCGAAAGAAATATGTTTCGTTGTTCGCAAGAACCGAAGCGAGTTCGCTCCATTCCGTTTCCCGGTCGGGTGCGCTGGTGAGGAAACGAACGTATCCTGCAAAATCCGAAACCCGGCACTTGATCAGCCGTGTTTGAAGCCGGCTTTGCAGCAAGAACTGTTTGGAGTCGTCGTAGTAAATGCCGAAGCGCTCCTGAATCAAATCGCGCAGCGTGGAGAACTCGATCTCCGATATGGCCATCGCCGAGGTCGACATCAGTCGGCTTAAGCTCGCACCGCAAAGCGTAACGCATTGAACCAAAGCACTAATCGATCGAGCGGCGAGCGTTCGTGATCTTCCTTTTGCAGCGCATCGGCGAAGCGCGGGCTGCCCGCGAGCTGATCGAAGAGCACGCCGTAGCGCGACGGGCGCGCTTGTAGAAAACGCATCAGACGAACGCGATGCTCGAGACGGCGTTGGAAGCGCGCTCGTAACGAGCGCGCGTAACGCCGCGCAGCGTGTTCGGGCGCGTTGCGATGCTCGGCCACGCACCCCGCGGCGAGACGTCCACTCATCGCCGCTTCGAAGATTCCTTCACCGTTTGTAGCGTCGACCAGCCCTGCCGCCGTTCCACCGACCATCGCACTGCCGTCCGCGTACTGCGCACGCGGCCAGCCGCCGTAGAGCAGGTGCCCCTCTTCCCTCACGTGCGTAACGTTCGCGCCCGCGCACAGCCGTTCGCGCGTGCGAGCGGTAAACGCGTCGAGCTCTTCGCGAAGACGCCGTCCATCCAGCTTCCCAAGCAGGCCTAGGCCGATCGCAAGATGATCGCGCTTGGGGAACATCCACGCCACGATCTGCCTGTCGTCAGCTCCGAGATAGTAATGAAGCTCCAGTGTTTGGTAGGCGATCGGCGCCGCCGGCCGGTCGAGATAAACGCGATATTGCAGCGTCGTCATGATGCCGTCTTGCCAGCGCGGATCGGCGAACGAGCGATCGAAGCGTGCCGTCGCGCCTTGCGCGAGAAACAGGTTGCGCGCGCGGATCGTTCGTCGCTGCCCTGCACGCAGATCGGCATACTCAACGATGGTGGCTTCACCGTCACGCTCGAACGAGCGCAGCAGCGATTGCGTGCGAATCTGCGCGCCCTCCCGTTGTGCCAAGCGCGCAATCTCGCCGTCGAGCTCTTCGCGCGTCGTCGTGTGCCCTGGGCCGAAAAACACTTCGAACTGCCGCCCTTGCGTATCGAAGAGCGCCAGGCGCGGCGTATCGCAATGCACGAGCTCGCGCGGAAGATCGAACGTGCGGCAAAAGCCGGGACGCAGCCCGGCAGCGCAGACGCGCTTGGCACCGACGACGGCGTCCTTTTCCAAGACGATCGTCTCGATGCCGCACCGCGCGGCCTCGCGGGCCGCCGTCGCACCCGCCGGCCCCGCGCCGACGACGAGAAACTCGATCTCTTCCACCATACCGCTTTTCGCTTTTCGACCTCCGGTTGCCGTCTTCGTTTTCATCGAGGTCTCACGTGCGAACGAAGCGAACACCCTCGGCCGCCATGAACGCGCCTTCTCCACGCAATTACCTGCATCTCCCGCTGGGCGATCGCCAGCCCGACGAAATCAACATCATCGTCGAAATTCCCGAGAAGTCGCGCAATAAATACGAGTACGACAAGACGCTGGACATCTTCCGCTTGGACCGCGCACTGCATTCGGCAATCCACTATCCGGGTGACTACGGTTTTGCTCCGCGAACACTGGCACTCGACGGTGACCCGCTCGATGTTCTCGTGCTCGTCATCGAACCGACGTTCCCAGGTTGCTTAGTTGCCGCGCGTCCGATCGGTTTGCTCGAAATGGTGGACGGCGACAAGGAAGACGACAAGATCCTCGCGGTGCCGGTCGGCGAACCCGCGTTCGAGGAAATCCACAACTACACGCAGATCTTTCCACACCTCTTGCGCAAAGTTTCACACTTCTTCGAAACCTATAAAGCGCTCGAGGGAAAGTCAACGCGCATCGGCGGGTGGCGCGACGCTGCCTACGCTCGCCGAGTAATCGTCGAGGCCTACCAGCGATTCCTCGAAGGACAGTAACACCGAACCGCAGTACCCGCCAAGGTTAAGTGGCGCCTCTTGGACGCCAAGCTTCTGCTTCCTCAAGGACCTAAAAAGCTACATGACGGCACAATCTGCGATTTGGGCCGGGCTGATCGGTGGTGCGCTCGCGGTGCTGTACGGCATCGCGCTCACCTTCTGGGTGCTCCGCCGCCCGGACGGCAATGCCCGGATGAAAGAGATCGCGGCGGCGATCCAGGAAGGCGCGATGGCTTTCCTTCGGCGCCAGTATGGAACGATCGCGATCGTTGCGGTCATCCTGGCGGTTCTCATCTTCCTTGCCCCCTCGCTTGGCTGGGAGGCCGCGATCGGATTCCTGATCGGCGCCGTCCTTTCGGGCGCAGCGGGTTTCATCGGCATGATCGTTTCGGTTCGCGCCAACGTCCGTACCGCGCAGGCGGCTACCCAGGGCTTAGGCGCCGCTCTCAACGTGGCGTTCCGGGGAGGCACCGTCACCGGCATGCTGGTCGTCGGCTTGGGGTTGCTTGCCGTTTCGGGTTACTTCTCGATCCTTCAGGCGGTCAACAGCGGCGACACGACCCGCACCTTAGGTGCGATGGTCGGCCTTGCGTTCGGGTGTTCGCTGATTTCGGTGTTTGCGCGCCTGGGCGGCGGCATCTACACCAAGGCTGCCGACGTCGGTGCCGATTTAGTCGGTAAGGTCGAGGCCGGCATTCCTGAAGACGATCCACGCAATCCCGCGGTCATCGCCGACAACGTCGGCGACAACGTTGGCGACTGCGCCGGCATGGCCGCCGACTTGTTTGAAACGTATTGCGTCACCACCGTCGCCGCGATGCTGCTCGGAAATTTGCTCTTCGGCGATACGCTCCCCGGAGCGACGACGTTCCCGCTGATTCTCGGCGCGTCGTCGATCGTTGCGTCGATCATCGGCTCGTGGGTCGTCGGCTTAGGAAAAGTCTCGAAGACACGCATCATGGGCGCGCTCTACAACGGCATGATCGTTGCGGGCATCCTTGCCCTGATCGGCTTCTATCTCGCGACGCAATGGGTTTTCGGCGGGTCGACGCAGGTGAGTGCAATTCACATCTTCTTCTGCGCTCTCGTCGGCGTGCTGATCACCGGGCTCATCACCGTCATTACCGAATACTACACGGGTACGCAGTTCTCGCCGGTTCGCCGCATCGCCAAAGCATCCGTAACCGGGCACGCCACGAACATCATCGCGGGCTTGGCCGTCTCGATGCAAGGTACGGCGCTTCCCGCGCTCGTGATCGTCGTCGGCATCATCGTCAGCTACGGTTTAGCCGGAACGTACGGCGTTGGCATCGCCGTGATGGCCATGCTCTCGCTTGCCGGCATCGTGGTCGCGATCGACTCGTTCGGGCCGATCACCGATAATGCCGGCGGAATCGCGGAAATGGCCGACATGCCGGAGGAAGTTCGCAACATCACCGATCCGCTCGACGCCGTCGGCAACACGACCAAGGCCGTCACCAAGGGCTATGCGATCGGTTCGGCTGCGCTTGCAGCACTCGTGCTCTTTGCATCGTTCGTGCAAGAGTTAATCAAGGCCAAGTGCGGTGCAGGCGTCAGCGCGCAATGCTCCGAGAGCGTGACAAACCTCTTTGCGATCGGCGACCCCTACGTACTCTGCGGTCTCTTCATCGGCGGCCTGTTGCCGTATCTCTTCGCTTCGTTGTCGATGCAAGCGGTCGGACGCGCCGCCGGCGCCGTCGTCGAAGAGGTGCGCCGTCAGTTCCGTGAGATCCCCGGCATCATGGAAGGCACCGCGCGTCCCAACTACGGGACGACCGTCAGCATCGTGACCGCGGCGGCGCTCAAAGAGATGCTCGTACCGGCGCTCATTCCAGTCGGCGTGCCGATCGTCGTGGTTCTGCTTTCGGTCTTCGGCGCGCTACCCGGCGCGACGGGCGCGCAGGTCATGGGCGGCATTCTCGTCGGCTCGATCGTCACCGGCTTGTTCCTTGCAATCTCGATGACGACCGGCGGCGGCGCGTGGGACAACGCAAAGAAATATATCGAGGATGGACAGTATGGCGGTAAGGGTTCGATCGCGCATCAAGCCGCCGTCACCGGCGACACGGTAGGCGATCCGTACAAAGATACCGCCGGCCCCGCGATCAACCCGATGATCAAAGTGCTCAACATCGTCGCTTTGTTATTGGTGGGCTTCCTCATTCACTAGCAAGCTTGTTATTCCACCACCGGCGTTTCCGCGACCAGCGCGGTTTCGAGCGCCGTGGCGTGGTCGACGCTTTCGCGCACGTCGTCGCCGGCGTTGGTCACGCGCAATGCCACCACAACTGAGACGAGCAGCAGAGCACCCGCAACGATCCATCCTGCGCTGGGAGCCTTCCACGCATGCGAAGTGCTGATCGAATAGGCGAAGATTCCGGTGAAGATCACCGGACCGATCAGCATGCCGCCGCTGCGCAGCAGATTGATTGCGCCCTGCAATTCGCCCTGTTCGTTTTTTGCGACGCGGCGCGTCATCAGCGACTGCGATGCCGACGAAGCGATCATCCAGAGCATGTTGACCGGCATTGCAATCCAGAACATCACCTGGTTGCCGCCGTAGAGCATGAAACCGACGGCTCCACAGCACAAGCCGATCGCTACCGCGCGGCGCTCACCGAAACGATTGACCGTCGGCTGAATCACAAACGCCGATACCAGGATCGTCATGATGCCGACAACGGCGAGCGAAATGCCGATCGTTCCGCTGGACCAGCTATACGCGTAGAGCGTATACAGCACGAAGAGCTGCGGCAGCGCTTCGTGCGCAATGTAGCCGATCAAATTGACGATCGAAAGCCCGGCAAGTTCTGCGTGCCGCCGCAGCATTTTCACCGATCCAAGCGGATTTGCGCGCTTCCACGAAAAGTCGTTACGGTGCGCATGGGAAAGCGACTCCGGCAGGACGAGCAACCCATACAAGAAGTTGATCATGCTGAGTCCCCCGGCAGCCCAGAACGGCAGCCGCAGGCCGTGCGCGCCGAGAAGACCGCCGATCGCCGGACCCACAACGAATCCAACGCCGAATGCCGCGCTGATCATACCGTATGCGCCCGCGCGCTTATCTTCGGGCGTTACATCGGCAACGTACGCACTCGCAACGGTGATGCTGGCGGTCGTCGCGCCCGAAAGCACGCGCCCGACGAAGAGCCACCACAGGTTCGGCGCAAGCGCGAGAATCACGTAATCCAGACTCGTTCCGAAATTCGACAGCAACACGAGCGGGCGGCGGCCGAACCGATCCGAGAGCGTGCCGAGTATCGGTGACGCGAAGAACTGCACGATTGCAAAGATCACCGCGAACAAGCCGCTCACCAGCGAAGCGTTGGCGTAGTTTCCGCCTTGAAAACTCAGAATCAGCGGCTGAAATACCGGGATGATGATACCCAGCGCGACCATATCGAGCAGGACCGTGACGAAAATGAACGTCATCGCCGCGCTACGCTTGTTGAGCATGGTCTGGGTCCTTTTCGGAAAGTGCGTCGAGTGAATCCGCCCATGCATCGAGTGCTGCACCGACGCGCTCGCGATCTTGCGTGGCGGCGAAGTCGAGCATGAAGCCGCGAAAGCCGGCTAGGATCACGGTGGCTAGCGTGCGCGCGCGGCGCGGATCCGTCGCCTTGCAGCACGCCGGTTCGGAAAGAAAGCGCAACCAGTCCTCGACCGCTCCCTCGAGAAATCCCGGGAAGCGCTCGGGGTCGCGCAGCGCGAGCGCATACGTTTCGAAAAATAGCCGTAGCATCGGCAGCACGCGGGAGTTGGTCATATACGCCCAAGCGGCACGGCAGACTGCCGCTGGGGTCGAGAGATCGCTGCTCCGCAAGTGGTCGAACACCGCGAGCTGCTGCGCTCGAATGTTCCGCAAGACGGCCGTGACGATCGCTTCTTTCGAGCCGAAATGGTAGAGCAGCACCCGCGGGCTTGAGCCGACGGCCCTTGCCAGGGGCCGCAGCGAGAGATCGGCTAGCCCGTGCTCCAGCACGTACGCCGAAACCCGTTCCAGCAGAGCGGCGCGATTTTCCAAGTCTACGGTCCGGGTCATGCACCCACGGTAGCATACCTGAAACGACTGTTTCAAGTATGGCTCTGTGCTAGCGCTCGATTCCGGAGCCGGCCACGGCGAACCACATCTCCATCGCGGCATCCAAGCGGACGCGATCGCCGGTGGCGCAATAGTCGAGCATCGCTCCGCGAAAGACGGCGAGCGTCAGTGTGGCGAACGCGCCGGCTCGCTCGGCTTCCATCCCGCGGCGCGTCAGCGCATCGGCGAGAAGGTCGAGCCAATCGTTGACCCCGTGGAAAAATTCGCCATATAGCTCGTCGTGCAACGCAAGACCAAATGCTTCGAAAAACAGTTTCGAATCGCTCGCCGTTTCGACATAGAAGTTCCACATCGATCGCCCGAATTCGCGATCGGTCAACGTGGCGTCCGCATCAAAGCGCGCGAACTGCGCACGCAGTCTGATCCGGTTGCGCGCAAGGAGCGCCACCACCAGCTCCTCTTTCGTTTCGAAGAACTCGCGCAGTGAGGCTGCGCGCATGCCGAGCGCATCCGCGAGCGTTTCGAGCGTTAGGTTCGTGATGCCGCGCTCGTCCACGTACGGCCGAATGCGGTCGAGCAACTCGTCGCGCTCGCGCAGCTCGCGCGTCGGATCCACGTCAGTTGGCCTGGGGCACGGCGTGATCCAGGGCTTCGTATTTGCGATACACCGCGAAATATGTAGCACCGATGATGCCGATGGCGAAAACGATCAACCCATCGCCGATGACCATGCCGATCGCGCTGGTTGCCGGAAACATCACGCGGATCACGGCGCGCGCCGCGAACGCGCCGAGGTAGATCGCCGCGGTTGCCCACGACGGTCCCAGCTGCATCACGCCATGGCGATCGGTTGCGCTCACTTGCGTGTGATGGCCGCGCAGCAATCCCAGCGGAATACCAGCCGCGAGGCCAAGAATCAGTGCTGCGACGATCTGCCAGGCCGGCGGTTTGAACAGCGTTGCACTCGCATAGATCGAGAATGCCGCCAGCACCATCAGCAAGATCGCAAATACCCACATCCGAGTGACGCTGATGCGCTGCGGGCGCGAGGCGCGATAGAGCACCAGCGCGATGACGACGACATATATGATTACACTCTGGCCGACGAATTGACCGGACACTACGCCTCCATATCAAAAAGCGAAAGAGGTGGAAGCAACGCGCTTCCACCTCTATTTCTGCGAGGATGGTCGCCCGAGTTACTTGATCTCGACCTTGGCGCCGGCTTCCTCGAGCTTCTTCTTGACGCTCTCGGCCTCGTCTTTGTTGACGCCTTCTTTGACGGCTTTGGGCGCACTCTCTACGAAAGCTTTGGCTTCGGTGAGGCCAAGGCTCGTCAGTTCGCGGACAGCCTTGATGACCTTGATCTTCTCGGGTCCCGCTTCGGCGAGGATCACGTCGAATTCGGTCTTTTCCGGAGCAGGGGCGGCAGCGCCCGCACCGGCTGCCGGGCCGGCGGCCACCGCGACCGGAGCCGCGGCAGAGACACCGTACTTCTCTTCGAGCTGCTTGACCAAGTCCGCGAGCTCGAGCACGGTGAGTTTGTCGATTTGTTCGATGAGTTCGGCAACAGCCATGATAAATGAATCTCCTTAAGCGTTCGAACCCGCGGCTTCTTTTTGCTCGCGGATGGCATTGAGCACACGGACCAGGCCGCTCTGATTTCCCGAAAGCACGGTGACCAGACCCCGCATCGGGCTTGCGAGCGAACCGACGAGTCTTGCGATGAGCTCGATCCTGGACGGCAGTGACGCCAAAGCGTTGACTTGCTTTGCATCGACGAGTTGACCGTCGATGTACGCGGCCTTGATCCCAAGTTTCTTGCTGTCATCGGCGAATTGCTTGATCGCTTTTGCGGGGGCGACGGGGTCGCTCCCAGCAAAAACGATGCCGGTGGGACCGGCCAAAAACGCTCCGAGCGCTTTGGCGACGTCCTCGCCTGCGGCAATTTTGAACAGCGTGTTCTTGACGACGGCATACGAATTGCCGTTCTTGCGCAGCTCGCCGCGAAGTTTGGTGATTTCTGCGACGGTCAAACCCGCAAAGTCGGTCAAGAACAGGTTCTGCGCACCGGCGAGCCGGTCGCGCAACTCTTGCACCGCGGCTTCTTTTCGTGCGGTCGGCATTGACGTTTGTATCGCTTTCTTACTTAAACGAAAAAGCGCTCCATCCGTCCGGAGGGCGCTTCACCAACAACGCTTGGAGACGACACGTGTCATCCTGAGCCTGTCGAAGGACGCACCTCGGTAGCTACTCAACGATCGTTGAAAATTAAGGCCTTGCGGCCAGCTACGGTCTTCGGAGCCGAGAGGTAGACTACCACATGGCCTTCCCGGCGCGCAAGGCCGCAAGGGTCTGGCCTGCCTGCCGGAGCAAGGGGTTGCTATGCATTACGACCGTCGTACCTTCTTGCTCCAGGCCGGCAGCGGCCTGGCTCTGGCCGCAGCCCCCGATGCGGCGGCTGCCATGGCGCCTGACGCGAAATTCGCGCTGCAAACGCTGCTCGAGGGAAACCGGCGCTTTGTCGCCGACCGTGCAGCGTGTCCGCCCCTCACGGCTCGCCGCCTCGAACTCGCGAGCGGTCAGCAGCCCTTTGCGATCATCGTCAGCTGTTCAGATTCCCGAGTGCCCGTCGAGATTGTCTTCGACCAGATCCCGGGGAACATTTTCGGCATCCGCCTCGCCGGAAATTTCGTCGACGAACACGGCTTGGGATCGATCGAGTATTCGGTCGCATCGTTTGCGTCGTCACTTATTCTCGTGCTCGGCCATACCGACTGCGGCGCCGTCAAAGCAACGGTGAAGTACGTCAAGGAAGGCACGAGCCAACCCGGTCACATTCAATCGCTCGTCGATGCACTCGCTCCCGCCGCGAAAGCGTCGAAAAACGCTCCCGGCGACTGGGTTGCAAACGCCACCGCGCAAAACGTTCGCGACAACGTCGCGGGGTTGCATGCGCGTTCGACGATCGTCGGCGGCGCGGTGAGTGACGGGAAGCTGTCGATCGCCGGCGGTATCTATCATCTCCACACAGGAGAGGTCACGATCATCACATGAGCGAGGCGCTTGCGCGCCTACTCGAGGGAAATCGTCGCTTCGTGGAAGAGCACCCGCGTGCTCCCGTTCCTTCGGCGCGGCGCATCGAACTCGCGAGCGGCCAAAATCCGTTTGCAGTCGTTCTCGGCTGCTCGGACTCCCGCGTTCCGATCGAGACGATTTTCGATCAATATCCGGGCGATCTTTTCGTGGTTCGTTCGGCAGGTCACACGCTAGGCGACGAGAATCTCGCCTCGATCGAATACGGCGTCGAGCTTCTGCAGTGCAAGCTGGTCGTCGTGCTTGGGCATTCTGCCTGCGGTGCCGTGGCGGCGGCAATGTCGCTGGTCGAGTCGGGAACGGCGTTTCCCGGACATATTGCGCGGCTGGCTGAAGCGATCGCGCCCGCCGTGCGCACAGCGCGCGCGGCGGGCGACGATTGGTGGTTGAATGCGGTGAAGCAAAACGTTCGCGACGCGATGCACGTCCTGTTCGAGCGATCGGCGATCCTTGCCGGCTCTGTGGCCAGTGGTGCGCTCCGCATCGTCGGAGCGATCTACGACCTTCACACCGGAGGCGTTTTCGTCCTGGACTAAGGCCCGCATTACGATCGCGGCGTAATCCAATGCGCGATCTCGTAGACGCGAAGCGGACGTAGAACGGCAAGCGCCAGCAACGCCGCCGCGACGTTGAAGACCGCTCCGACGGTGAGTGCTGCCGTCCAGCTTCCCGTCGCCGCGGTGAGAACGCTGGCAAGCGGGACGATGAGTGCTGCCGTCCCTTTGGCGGTGTAGAGCATTCCGTAATTGGTGGTCGCGAACTTCTGACCGAAATGGTCGCGCGTCGTCGACGGAAAGATGCTGAAGATTTCGCCCCACGCGAAGAACACGAGGCCAGAGAGCAGGACGAAAGCGACAGGCGAGTGCCCGAACTTCATCAGGGCGATGATTCCAAAGCCTTCGAGCAGGAACGCAATGAACATCGTCACCTCGCGTCCGATGTTATCCGAAACCCAGCCGAGTAGCGGGCGGCTGAGCCCGTTAACGAGATTGTTCAACGAAAGCGAATAGGTGAGCGTGGCAAGCGTGATACCGAAAATCGTCACGGGCGCTTTCGCGATGCCGAAGTCTTTTGTGATTGGGCCCAGTTGTGCGACAGCCATTAGTCCGCCGGCAGCTACCAGAACGAACATTACGTACATAACCCAGAAGACCGGAGAACGCAGCGTCTCCATCGGCGCGTAGTCGTGCGTACCCTGGAGAACTCTTGGCGGCCTTCCTTGTTTGACCGTCGTTGCCGGCGGCATGAGCAGAAACATCGCCGCAATGACGACGACCAATCCTTGCAAGAGGCCGAACACGAGGAACGTGTGCTGATATCCGCTGGATTTGACCATCGTGGTGAGCGGTATGACCGTGAGCGCAGCTCCGGCACCGAAGCCCGCCGCCGTCAATCCGGCTGCAAGGCCGCGATTTCCCGCGAACCACTTGAGCGCGTTGCCGATGCACGTGCCGTAGACGATGCCGGCGCCGATGCCGGCGAGGATTCCGCCGACATACAGGAATCCGAGCGAGTACGCATAGGAGTTAACGACCCAACCGAGCGCTGCAAAAATACCGCCGGCGACAACCATGTTGCGCGGACCAAAGCGGTCGACCAGCGCGGCTTCGAACGGAACGAGCCAGGTTTCCACGAGAACGAAGAGCGTGAACGTCACCTGGATCGCGGCGCGCGACCAGCCGTGCGCGACGTGCATCGGATCGACGAAAACGGTCCAACCGTATTGGAGGTTCGCGACCATCGCCATGCAGATGATTCCGGCGACGAGTTGCAGCCACGGATTGGCGCGGAACGAGGATACCGGCGAAATCGCCGCGGTCGACTGAGCGGAGGCCATTTGATTCACACCTTTCCTTCTTTGGACAAATGCATCTGATCTAGCGTCGTAAGCTCACCCAAATCGTCTTCTTGTCGGTGTAGTTGTCGAGTGCGGTCTCGCCCAGATCACGACCCATGCCGGAGTCACCGCCCAGGCCTCCCCATGGCAACCGCGTATCACTCTGTCCGTAGGTATTGACCCAAACGGTTCCCGCATGCAGGCGCTGCGCCATGATGTGCGCGCGCGCCACGTCTTTGGTCCACACGCCGGCCGCCAAGCTGAAAACCGAGTCGTTGGCAATGCGCACGGCGTCGTCTTCATCTTTGAATCGAATCACCGCCGCAACGGGTCCGAAGATCTCTTCGCGCGCGATCTTCATCGAGTTATCGACCTCGGTAAACACCGTGGGCTCGAGGAAGTATCCCTTCGAACCGATGCGGCTCCCGCCCGAACGCAGCTGCGCGCCTTCGTTGCGCCCGGCCTCGATGTATCCCATTACCGTCGTCAGTTGCTTCTGCGAAATCACCGGCCCCATGTATGTGCTTTCATCGAGCGGGTCGCCGACTTTGAGACTCCTTGAGCGCTCGGCCATCCGCTCGCAAAACTCATCGTAGATACGCTCTTGCACGACCACGCGCGAGCCGGCCGAGCACACCTGTCCGCTATTGAAGAAAATTCCCGCCGAGGATCCCTTCACGGCCGAATCGATGTCGGCGTCGTCGAAGATCAGGTTGGGCGACTTGCCGCCGAGCTCCAGCGTCAAGCGCGTAACGTACGGCGCAGCTGCTTCCATGATCAATTTGCCGACGGCTGGCGAGCCGGTGAACGAAATCTTGTCGACGTCGGGATTCTTCACGAGCGAGATCCCGGCCGTCGCTCCGGGTCCCGGAACGACGTTGAGAACTCCCGGCGGCAAGCCCGCTTCGAGCGCGAGTTCACCCAAGAACAGGGCCGTCAGCGGCGTTTCCGTCGCAGGTTTCATGACGATCGTACAACCGCACGCAAGCGCCGGTGCAATCTTCCACATCGAGTTCATAAGCGGGAAGTTCCACGGCACGATCGCTGCAACGACGCCCACCGGAACGCGAGTAATATACGTCAGTGCGTCGGTTCGTACGGGAACGACGTCACCGGCGATCTTGTCGGGCCAGCCGGCGTAGTATTCGATGCAATCGAGCATCGCCGGAAAATCTTGACGGCGCACCGAGCTGATCGGCTTTCCACCGTCGAGCGATTCGAGCGCCACAACCTCCTCTTGATGCTCGCGGATCGTCTGCGCGAATCGAACCATGATGCGCGCGCGCTCGGAGGCGCGCATTTTTCCCCACGGCCCGTCCTCGAGTGCGACCCGCGCAGCCTTTACGGCTAGCGCCGTGTCGGCAGCATCGCCTCGAGCCACATGCGCTATGATTTCCTCGGTCGCCGGATTGCGGGACTCGAAGGTCTCGCCGGAAGCGGCGTCCACCCATTTCCCGTCGATCAACAGTTTGGTTTGCGGAACGCGAATGGACGTTCCCGGTGTGGTGGCGATCGCCATAATCAAATAACTCCCTCTTCGTGCAAGCGTCGTACTTGCATGGCATCGTAGCCCATAAGTTCTTCGAGAATCTCTTCGTTGTGTTCGCCGAGCAACGGCGCGCGGCGATAATCAACCGGTGAATCGGAGAGGACGAGCGGACAACCGATCGTGTAGTACGTGCCGCGTTGCGGATGCTCCACCCGCGCGATCATGCCGCGCGCGCGCAATGACTCGTCCTCGAGCAGCTCCTTCATCGCAAGCACCGGTCCGCACGGAACCTCGAGCGCGTTGCAGCGATCGAGTACCTCGTACTTCGTAAGCTTCTGCGTCCATGTTTCGACGATTTCGAACACTTGGTCGAGAATGGCGACGCGCGCTTCGGGCGTCGCATAGCGCGGGTCGCTAATGAGTTCCGGCCGCCCCATCTCGCGGCAGAGCGGCTCCCAAACTTGTGGCTGAATTATGAGATAGACGTAATCGTTCGGTCCGCCCGGCGCGCAGCGCAAGGCCGAACCCGGATGACCGCCGCCCGATGCATTGCCCGAACGCGGCACGATGCCGTCGAACGAGCGATTCGGGTACTCGCGCAGCGGCCCGTGAGCCAAACGCTGTTGATCGCGCATCTTTACGCGACAGAGATTGAGCACCGAGTCCTGCATCGTGCACACCACGCGTTGTCCCGTTCCGGAATGCACGTCGCGTTGATAGAGCGCCGAGACGATCGCCGCCACGGCGTGAATGCCGGTACCTGAATCGCCGATTTGTGCGCCCGTGACCAGCGGCGGGCCGTCTTCCCAGCCGGTCGTGCTCATCGATCCGCCCATTGCTTGCGCGACAGGTTCGTACGCTTTGGCATCGGCGAAAGGCCCGGGACCAAACCCCTTGATCGAGGCGTAGATGATGCGTGGATTGAGTTCGTGAATCTTCTCCCACGCAAATCCTTGACGGTCGAGGACGCCGGGACCAAAATTTTCTACCAGCACGTCGCAGGCTTGGATCAGCTTGGTGAAGATCGTTTTGCCATGCTCGGTCTTGGTGTTGAGCGTAAGACTGCGCTTGTTCCCATTGAGCATCGCGAAATAAAGGCTGTCGGCATCCGGCACGTCGCGCAGCTGCTGGCGCGTGATGTCGCCGCGGCCCGGCAACTCGACCTTGATCACGTCGGCGCCGAGCCATGCAAGAATTTGCGTGCACGACGGACCGGACTGCACATGCGTCATGTCGAGAACGCGCACGCCGTCGAGCGCTTTCATCTTCACGTCACTTGTACATGGTTTGGTTCTCGGTACCGGGCGCGTAGGCGTCGGGATCGAGCCAAACGTTGACGACTGCGCACGTACCCGACTCGCGGGCTCGCTCGAGCGCCGGGCGAATCTGCCCCGGTTCGCGCACGGCTTCGCCGTAGAATCCGAGCATATGCGCGAATTTTTCGAAATCGACGTCGCCGAGGTAGTTGCCGACGTCGCCGCGCTCTTTTCCGTACTTCTGAATCTGTCCGCAGCGGATTTGATTCATGTAGCTGTTGTTTCCCACGATCGCGATGTAGGGCAAGGCGAATCGCACCGCCGTCTGCATGTCGAACGCGGTCATCGCAAACGATCCGTCACCGAAGAGGGCGACGACTTCGCTTCCGGGATGAGCCAGCTTGGCCGCCATCGCGAAACCGGTTCCGACGCCGAGCGAACCAAGAGGTCCCGGATCCATCCAGAGTCCCGGTGCCTTGGGGCGTACCACGTTGCCGGCAAACGTCACCACGTCGCCGCCATCGCCGACGAAGATCGAGTTGTCGGTAAGAAAGCGGTCGATTTCGTACGCGAGGCGATAGGGATGAATCGGGACGCCCTCGCTGCGCAGCTTCGGCATGCGCGCGTCGACGGCTGCGTTTTCCTTTGTGCGCAGCTGCGCGACCCAGGCATTGCGCGCGGCGGCCGAAGCGTTGTTTACACTCGAGGCTCGCGTCACCGCGGAAAGGATTGTCCCGACGTCGCCGACCAGTCCCAGATCGATGTCGCGGTTGCGGCCGACCGTGGCATACGACATGTCGATCTGCACCAAGGTCTTGGCCTTGAGACTCTTCCCATAGCGCAAGCGAAAATCGAACGGCGTTCCGACAACCACGATAATGTCGGCGCCTTCGAAGGCGTCGCGGCGCGTTAATTGGAAGTGTAGCGGATGGTCGGGTGCCAGCGTACCGCGTCCGGCGCCGTTCATGTAGGCCGGAACGTTGAGCGTTTCGACGAATTCGCGCGCTGCGTCGGTCGCACGGCACGTCCACACTTGTTGTCCAAGCAACACGCACGGCTTGGTGGATCGTGCCAAAATGTCGGCTAGACGCGTGATTCCGTCCGGATCGCCAAGACTCTTGGTCGACGCACGGTACCCGCCCGCTCGGGGAAGAACCGCGCGCTCGCGCTCAACGTGTTGGTCGAGAACGTCGCGTGGAATTTCCAAATACACCGGGCCGAACGGCCCCGCGAACGCTTCTCGCGCCGCCATCGCGACGAAGTCGGCTACGCGATCGGTCGTCGGCACGGTGGTTGCAAACTTCGTGATCGGGCGCAGAATCTCGACGTGTGGAAGATCCTGCAATCCACCCATGCGATGCTGCGAGAGCGCGGCTTGCCCGCCGATGAGCAGCATCGGACTCTCCGCGCGAAACGCGTTCGCGACGCCGGTCATGGCATTGGTCGTGCCCGGACCTGCGGTCACGACCGCGCAACCCAGATTTCCGGTCATACGCGCATAGCCGTCGGCGGCGTGCGCCGCGACTTGTTCGTGCCGCACGTCGACGATCTTGATCCCTTCGTCGATGCACCCGTCGTAGATATCGATGATATGGCCGCCGCATAGCGTAAAGATCGAATCGACGTTCTCCGCTTTGAGTGCTTTTGCGATCAGATGCCCACCCGAAAGGTGTTTCTCGGGTGAACCGCCTTTGTTCGGCTGCTCAGGCGAACCCAGGCGCGTTTCAGATATCATGAACGTGCTCCGCGACGTGCGCTGCTAGCCCAAGAGCGTGATCGCGAACCAATCGCTCGGCAAGCTCGCCTCGGCGCGACTCCAGCGCCTCGATGATGTGCATATGATCGACGATCGAGCGCTCGAAGCGATGATCTTCCGAAATCGTGCGGTGCCGAATCGAGCGCACGTGGATCATCAACCCGTCGGCCATCTTCGAAAGCGTGGCCGAGCTAGCGAGTTCGATGATACGCCCGTGAAATGCCAGGTTTGCATCGGAGTATTCATCGAGTTTGGCTGCGATCTCGCCGTTCTCGAAGGTACTGAAGATTGCACGCAGCAACGAAATTTCCGAATCGCTCGCGCGTTCGGTAATCAGGCGCGCCGCCATGCTTTCGAGCGCGGCCCAAACCTTGATGATCTCAACCAGCTCGTCGCGGCTCTTGCGCACGATGAAGTATCCGCGGCGCGGGATGCTCTCGACCAGACCTTCATGCTCCAGACGTGCGAGCGCATCGCGAATCGGCGTACGGCTAACTCCGAGTCTGGCTGCGAGGTCGCGCTCGTCTAGGCGCAGATCCTGATCTGCGCTTTCGTAGATGTTCATGTCCATCAGCGCAGCGCGCAGCGCTGCGTACGCGCGTTGCGCAAAGCTGGCTTCGCCTTCGAGGCGGACGAGTCCAAGCGCCATGCCACACCTCCAGGCGGCTGGCATATCGTATCTGGTATACCAGAACCTTCTATGGCAACACAGCACGACGCCGGATTTGCTTAGCGGCGGCGGAGGTTCTCGAGCTCCTCCAGCGTCCGCGGCCAGTCGGACTTGAGCAGGCGAGACAAGCTCCGGTCGGCGAGAAGCTTGCCGCCGGTCTGGCACGTGGCGCAGTAGTTCGTTTCGTTGTCGGCATAGCGAATGCGCTGAACCGGAGCGCCGCAGCGCGGACAAGGCTGGCCGTAACGCCCGTGCACCGCCATATCTGCGCGAAACGCGGTAACTTTTTCGGGAAAACCGTCGCCGGCTTCGCTTTGCAGACGATCGATCCAGGCTTGCAGCGTCGCGCGCGTTGCTGCGAAGAGCCGCTGCCATTCGTTCGGCCGTAGGCTATGCGTTAGCGCGACCGGCGAGAGCTGCGCGGCGTGCAAGATTTCGTCCGAGTACGCGTTGCCGATGCCGCTAAGAATGCGGGGGTCGGTCAGGGCTCGCTTGAGCGTGCGATTCTCGGCACGCAGCGCAGCACGAAACGCGTCGAGGTCGCTCGAGAACACGTCGATGCCGCCGGGATCGGCAGCGTACAACACTTCCTCGCCCTGCAGCACGTGCAACGAGGCGCGATGTTTCGAGCCCGCTTCCGTGAGCACGAGCGAACCATTGCGAAAATCAAATGCCGCCAAGCTATTCCGTCCTGTCAAGGCAGCCCCGCGCGATCTCCAGTGCAGCCTGCCGGCAATCATCAGATGAAGCACTAGCCACACGTCATCGTCCAAGCCGATGGCGATGCGTTTGCCGATCCGGCG
>Ga0153924_1000367_pt1 | contig 29052 bp, 40 predicted proteins | sample TSNJ008MetaG_FD_104709 | JGI IMG/M metagenome (GOLD analysis project Ga0153924, IMG submission 104709) | Attine ant fungus gardens microbial communities from New Jersey, USA - TSNJ008 MetaG | ecosystem: Host-associated > Fungi > Mycelium > Unclassified | place: USA: New Jersey, Wharton State...
GCATGGGGTACACATGGGACAGCTTTGCACAGTTCATCTAGCGTTTGAGACGACAAGAAGGCGTGCTGAGATAGGCGAGCGACATAACACGGGCTCCATGGAATCTTGTCGTATATCGTGACAAGTATAATGGCATCTTCGTCATTTGCAATACACTTCGCTCGACTTGATTCGGTGAGTTTCTGGACCATGCATGAGAGAAGAGTTTTTAACGCGAAAATGCACTTCAAGCCATTTTTACCAAGGTATCATATGCATTTTGGTCAGAGTTGCGGGGTGTTCGGATGAAGGCAGCCGCTTCCATAGGGAAGCTATTCGTGTTGTCAGCTTGGAGCGTTCATCGAAAGCTCGATCCTCACTTCCAACTGGAGAGCTTAATAGTATTGATGTCATCGTGTAGAGTCCGGACCCCCGGAGGCAACATATCTGGTGCAGAAAACTGGCTTCGGCGAGTAGTTTTATTTGGTACTAGACTCAGAGCGGCAGCTATTCGATCTTGGTCTTTGAGCAAGAAAGAGGACATTGTTGGATCGGCCCATGTCTCTTGGAGTGTGGATTTTAGATCTCGGATGCTAAAGTCACGTATAATGACCGAACAGTGATACACATATTAGCCTTACCTACATTCGCTGATGAGGGCCATTTTCCTGTCTTCGGAAATCGTAGACCATTGCTGTTCAAGCTGGAGTACACTGGCCTTACTTTGTCCAGAAATGGCTTGCATAGCTTCCGTGACCTGGATAGGTTGAGATTCCGGACCAAAGTGCGACTCTAGCAGTTTTGGGAGGCTGACATCCATGACGAGCTCCAGGAAAGGGGGGGATCATCCTAAAAAAAAGTAAGCGGTGACCAACTCCCGCGTGTCAGCCGCTTTTCCACTGTGTTATATACCTTGTCAAGATTCTCCTTTACAGCATCATTCTTTCCTCTTAGCCATTCAACTATTCGTTTTCATGATTCCACCACAGTTCGTTATACCCCTCGGTTGCCTTGTCGCTCTTTCTTCTGCACTCCCATGGAACGATCAACCATACAACGCCAACACAGGCTTCGGTGTGAGTATCAAACCTGAACGCGTCTTGATCATTCAGTCATGAGGCGTCCAATATAGAATACCGACTGTCAGTCTAGTGGTGGATATTCAAGCAAGTCGACCGACATCCCCAGCTGTTCACTCGATACAGTTCTTCCGTCGGCTCAGGACACCAAATCCTCTTCTCTATCTCATGGGTTCGAGCACATAATATCTCAGAAGGATGCTAGAAGTGTTGCCATCGATTTCTCGGGTTCTCCTGACAGCTATTCCAGCACTGTCGATAGCCTTGGACCGTCCTTTCTGGCTGATCACTCTGTTCATCTGGAAAGCCTTGGCCTTGGGGATGACTTCACTGATGCAGGTCGCCCTCAAAGATTTGGCTCTTCAGGCGAGCCCTCGCCCAAATATGTTTCTGGTGAAGCACTTACAGATGAAAGGGAGTCTTTTAAGGATCACATCAAGGACGGTGCCCAGAATATTAGCCACAAAACTGACAACGTGGATTCGAGTTATAGTACTCATGGTGATGATTCCGGATACGTGGCTCACGATCATAGCAAAACAGCTGGTAATCGCAATAACAACAAGAACAATGGTGACAATGACCACGACTATGACAATGTCATCACCAGCAATAAGGACAAGAATGGGCTTCAAAGTGATCTGAGTAAACACGAGTTTAGCCGCCGGGAAAATGTCACCGTCTCTCAGTCGTCCGTTGCTGCTCCCAAGCCATCCAAGGTTCCTCCTGGTCATACACATCACGTAGACTTAGATGACGATGAGGGAGAGGAATAGCTTGGATTCTGCGCTTGTATCTACACACTTGCCATAGCCCACTATTGATATACATTTTGATATAGATTATACATGCATACTGCGCTGACTTAGATGACATCAAAATTCGTCGAAGTGGGTGGCCATGATCCATCTGTTCCGCTCATGTTAGTCACAAATTGATCCCAATCTGCGATGCTACGAGATTCAACGTCAGCATGTGTCGATGATTCCCTTCGAGAATATGCCTTACTTGAAATCACTGGGTACATTTGACCAAAGTGCACTTATGTCCTGGCTCGCACCAGACAATTGTTCGTTTATATTGAACGATAGAGACGACAATGACTGATCCTGGTTGTAAAAGGCTGTCGACACCGGGTCGTTACGGGGTGCTTCAGTTGAGTTATTTGAGGATGAATCAGGGAAGCCCTGTCCACCAGGCATCGAGCCACCAAAGGTCTGAAGCATTGATCCTGAATTGATCTGTTCTAGCGCAAGATAATTCAGACCCCAAGCATCAGGCCCCACTGTCGAGAAACCTGAATCTGCGATAGACGAGCTAAGCCCTGGATCAAAAAATTGCGAATTATTGGAATGTAAGAGGTGAGGTGCCGAAGAAAAGGATGTTGCAAGGCCCTGCTCCGACAATGATCTTGATCTCGGAATTGTTTCGGAAGTGTTTTTCATCGAAGGGGAGATTGATGGACGACCCTGCAGCCATCCATTAGCCTGGCGGGATGGTCTGGACTTTTGCAGACGGGGCTGATTCAGTAAAATTGTTGGATCAGTCGATTGCCGTTGTCGCGGTTGCGGTTTCTCGTCTCGCTGGCGCTTTGCGGAGACATATTTAGGAAGAGGCTGTTGATCTTCGTGATGTGTCGCGAGATCTATTAGAATGTCACTAAGGAGGCTTCAGCTTTGCATACATCTGCAATGGACATACGATACCTACGAGAATCTGCCGGCTACGTGCCATCTGAAGAGCTGCGTTAATGGATGTGACGCTCGACTTGGCAACGACTTACGTTTTTTCCATAGCTCGTAGTGCATCCATGCATCTTTGAATGTCTTTCATCTCTTTCTCAGGATCCGTTTGGAGGCCCGCTCTACGACCGCCATACATGTGCAATAGTAGCACAATCCCTGAAGCATAAGCAGAAATCTATCGAGAAAAACACGTATTAGGCATTTCGAAGACGGCAGTAGGAGCGTACACTCAACGAATATATTGGGATACGGGTACATCCAGCCGGGACCCTTCGCGTCGAGGAGGTGACTACATGTACGTGCCGCATTTGTACATATCGCAAGCGATGGGAATGATAGCGGAGTTGTTCTGTGAATGAAAGGGCGATGTATCTGAATCTGAAGATAGTAAAACGTTGAATGGATAAATGCAGATTGATATAGGAATGGATTGAGAGGTTGATTTGAATCCCATCGCACTGAGAAACCGCGATTCAATTCAGTGAAGTTGTATCATGAAGAAACAATACGAACAGTGATCTGGCAAAGAATCCTTCCACTTATTCATGGATGAATCCAACTCAGTTACTACGCGCTCCTCCCACTGGCCCCCAATAAGACCTGTTAAGAGTTTAGACTTTTTGTTGGAATACAACGTCCGTAATGTGAAAGCAAGTATTTCGCAGAGTCGCAAGTGAACATTGAATGCAGTCACTTTGGATGGCTTTCCAGGAGGCTGCTTCCAGCTCTGTTCTGGATCTTCGCACTCCCAATATTCATCATCAACTTCTATCGGAAGATCTGCATCAAAACTTAAGAATCAATGAGTAAGGATAAGAGAAGAGGTAGGTTCTGACACACTCTTCATCCTGTATTGCACAGGTTCGACCAACAAATGAACTTGTCAGCCTATCATAGGTGATAAGACACCTAAAACAAAGAATGGATGAGTTCAGGTTGAAGTAGCACATTGTCTTTATACCAGAAACATCGCTTCCAGAGTTCACTGACTACAGTGGGTCTTTGATCGCCCCAGCGTCGATGTGCTCCACGCTCCAGAGCAAATCTAAGAGCCAACGCCACCAGGCTCCAACCAGCCTGAGGAAGCGAGGATGCCAGTAGGTATGGAATTACCAACTGATTGGACGTTTATTTCTTCGTAACAGCAGAAGGAAGTCGGCACTTACGCAGAAGTACTGTACATCATACAAGCTGGCTCTATCAAGTAATTTATTCCTCAACAAGCGTGTTTGTCGAAAAAATTTAAACCCGCTTGAAAGGCCAGTTTTATCATTTGGAAGAGTAACACGCGGGTCATTGGTACATCTTGATGCCAGTGCACAGACCATGAGGACAACTTGACCGAAACCTGTGTCATGAAGGTGTAGATCATTTGCGAGGTCTCGTTCAAAGGTTGGACGATGGAGAAGGGGGGTGTAGAGATTGAGACGTTCAAAATAGAGAGTCACTAGATGGTCTAATAGATCCTTATCTGGAAACTCAAATTGGGGGAGGTCTGAGTTAACGTGCTCTACTTCCCACTGCTTCTTGTTTAGTATAGCCCATGATCGATGGGAGATGGATGACTCACAGAACGAAGATCCCAGAAAAAAGGGCGACGAAGATTTTTTCCAGAACAAACGTCAACCCCGGTTGTTTCAGTTTTGATCGCCGTCGCATGCTGCATCAACATAAACGCGCTGAGATGTGAAGACAATAATAGATAGGCTATAAATAACTGAATTGACTCACCTTGATTTACCAAAGAATCTGTCTTCAATGGTGTCTATGGCCAATTTGCTCAGTTGCCGGGACAAGCCGATATGTGCTAGATCCTCTTCTTCTGATGAGTTTTGACTCCCCACCGTGGGTGATGCATGGAAAGCTGCAGAGTCCGGCAGTGTCTGCGGAGTAGGATACGGGAAATCTGCGACAGGAGTACTGCGAGAGTAACCGATACTGGGAGGAGTGTGTGCACTGTGTACACTCTCAGGCGAGTTGGAAGACGCAGCAGATTTCTCATTGTCGAGCTCCGGGCGAACCTGTAATGCCCAATTGAGTTGCTGCGGACAGAAAGGGAAATGCCGTACACTACGGAGAACTCGCTCCAATTTGTCTAGACGGTCTTCTAAAGCTCGAATGTATCTGGATTGACTTTGAGAGCCAGGGAACCAAAAGAACTAGTGCTGCCTACCCTTTCTCCGTTTCTTTCTTCAGGTGAAATTACGTCAGTGAGGACGAGAATAGAAATGAAAATTGCAATGAAGTACCTTGCTGGTATGTCTTGGAAAATTATGGGTGCATTCAATATTATAAGCAATGCAATTAGAGCATGTCTTGTTGGGCATCTCAGCGCTATTACCTAGGAGCGATGAGTATTGAATACGTGAAAGGGTCCATCGCATCTTACATTTAACTAAGGTAGTTAGAAATAGGAGGAAAGCTGATTGGGAGGGTACATACTCTTCTTCCGCCTGCAGCTGTCGCAGGCGCCATTAAGACGGCGTCTTTTAACATTGGGTCCCTGATGTTGCGCATTGCTGGGACCATCGTCGTTTTCGGATGACATTGTGAAAGGCTTGTCCACGCCAGGAGGTGTATATAATTGACTGGTATCAGCAATATTTGTTCTTGCCAAATACGCGTCTATCGTCGCCGGACCACGTTCACGTGTTTATCAACTAGGCGACGTAGACGTTGTTGGAGGAATTTGCAACCAAGAGGGATGTTTGCAGCCACGCGCACAAGCCTTACTCATAGACTTGTCAAGCCGAATCCATATTTGTTCTGTTCTGTTATCAGTTCATCAGCTCGTCCTTCTCGCTCTATTCCGGCTTTTCGGCCATCGATTACTGGTTCCCCTGTTTCTGCATTTTCCACTTCTCTATCCCGTGCCATGTCTGCTCACCATGTTGCAGAATCTACTGTGCGCCCAGAGGCCGACAAAATCCTCCAGGATATTGCAGATTATGTCCATACCTACCAGATTGATTCGGAACTTGCTTTTGAGACCGCTCGACTCTGTTTAATTGATACTATTGGCTGTGGCCTTGAAGCTCTTCGTTTCCCCGACTGCACGAAACTCTTGGGCCCTGTCGTTGAAGGAACCATTGTTCCCAATGGTTTGTCCTCCCAGCGTTTATTACTCTCCATTGATATTGGTCCAAACCTTTGCGTGTAGGTACTCGTGTGCCCGGGACTAACTACCAACTTGACCCCATCCGTGGCGCCCTGAATATTGGTGCTCAAATTCGATGGCTCGACTATAACGACTGTTTCCTCGCTGCTGAATGTCTGTTTTCTTACTTACTAATCCAGCCAATATTGATCTTTTTTACAAACAGGGGGTCACCCATCTGATAATCTCGGTGCCATTCTGGCTGTGGCCGATCATCTTGCTCGTCAGGGGCAAGCCTTGACTGTCCGCGACATCCTTGAGAGCATGATTAAAGCACATGAAATCCAGGGTGGTCTTGCTCTTCTCAACTCGTTCAACCGCGTTGGCCTTGATCACGTCGTACTTGTCAAGGTTGCCTCCACTGCTGTTGTTTCCAAGCTACTAGGCCTTAGCCGCGATCAAACCATTGATGCTATTTCTCAGGCCTGGGTCGATGGTCAATCCCTTCGTACTTACCGTCACGCTCCCAACACTGGCCCTCGTAAGTCTTGGGCTGCTGGCGATGCTTGTTCCCGGGCCGTCAATCTCGCTCTTCTTGTTAAGAAAGGCGAGAAGGGTCTTCCTTCCGTTTTGACTGCCAAGACTTGGGGGTTCTACGACGTTCTTTTTAAGGTGGGCGTATTTTCGAATTTGTGACAAGTATCGTATTTCACGTTTGACTACACAGGGCAAGCCCTTTGAATTCCAGAGGCCTTTCGGCTCTTACATTATGGAGAACGTTCTCTTCAAGATCTCTTATCCTGCTGAGTTTCACGCTCAGACTGCCGTTGAGGCGGCACACACCATTCACAACAAGCTCAAAGCACTAGGAAAGACTTCTGATAATATCAAGAACGTTAGAATCCGCACTCAGGAGGCTGCTATCCGTATCATTGACAAGCAAGGTCCTCTTGATAATTTTGCTGATCGAGAGTTTGTGCCTAATGTAATTGATGTCAATATAATAATAATCTCATTCTTCCACCAGTCACGCAATCAACTATATGGTTGCTTACCCTCTCATCTTCGGTGAATTGACCTCTGATAGCTAGTGAGTCTTACAGGTTCTGTTTAAGTTATCATATCCCTCTTGATCTTGGTTTACAGTACTGACGCCTCTGCGGCTGACCCTCGTATTGATATCCTTCGTGCCAAGGTTCATTGCGTCGAAGACAAAAGCTTCAGCGTCGACTATCACGACTCTGAGAAGCGTTCCATCGGTAATGCTCTCCTCGTCGAACTTAACGACGGTACTGTCTTGGATGAAGTTGAGGTTGAATATCCCGTGGGCCACAAGAGGCGCCGTGCTGAGGGTACTCCTCTCTTAATCAACAAATTCAAGAAGTCAGTATCTTTTTTTCCACAGCAAAAGTTCATGTAACGTAGCATAATCCCCTAGACATATCTCTTACCACTTTAATGAGGCTCACCAGAAGAAGTAAGTACTAAGCCTCACCTTGCCATCGCATTCTAGTCATTCGTCATAGAATCCTAGACTTGGTATCTGACGCCAGAATATTGACCCAAATGCCTGTCGACAAGTTCACCGATCTGTTTGTTAAGGCTTGATCCTGAATAATAATTGTCTCTGGGACAGTCTCAATACACAACGTTTTTATCTCGTCTCATTTATTTGCGATGATGATATATACTGGTTTCTCTATCCTAATTCTTGGCAGTAGGGAAAACAAGGTTCTGTTTCCTTGAGCGTTTCTTCTTTGATTTTGAATGAGCAGATGTCCCATTTTCCTTGTTTCCCGAACGATTGGCTGACGTAGCAGGCTGATCAACTTTTGGTGGAATTCGCTGTGGTTTGATTGATGCATCTTGGGCGCCCGTCGAAGCATGGCGCGAAGGGCGCTTGGTAGCTTTATAAGCTCGTTTTGCATGATCATCCGACGGACCTGCCAAATTAACTGCCTTGCGACTGGACAGCTGTGCTTTGTTCCTGTTTTCCTTATGGGTGTCGTTGTCGTCCAGATTTGGACATCCAGACCCTCCTTTTGTACTTGTGGGCGATGAGGTAGGATGTTTCTCACATGAATTATTATCAACGATCTCTTCCTCGACGACGGATGACAGTCTGCGTTGAATTAGACGCGCTAGAGGAATAGAACGTGGTTGGTGCTGGACGAGACCGCGTCGCGTCTCAGGAGAAACAGGGGATGGTGGGGTAAGATTAAATTTGTCCTGTGACAAACGGTGCTTAGGAGATTGTACGTCACCATTGTGGCCACTAGAGCTGAAATAGTCGACGCCAATGTTATCGGAGTAAGGATAGGGAGGTAGCCGATGCATGACTTCAAGGGAGTCAGGGGTCGCGGAGCAGTTTCCTGGTTTTCTGAGAAGGGCTTGCGTCTGTACCTGCCGGGACGAGATGAGAGTATCACGAGTAGAGTAGTGGACAGGGTATTGAGAGATGTTGACGGGATGATTGAGTTCGGGAGACACGCTTGCAACATGGTTGTGCCGAAAACAAGGCGACCACTGAGGTGAACTAGTATCCGGAGGTGTTGGCATACCCTGACGTGATCCAATATATTCAAAAGTGTGAGTATCGCGAGCAGGAAGACCGCGGGAGGTCTGATAGATCTGAGTGGGATATATGGTCCCCGGAGGCCGCCTGACTATAAGGGGCGAATCCCTAGCATCGCGTGAAACAAACGTAGGGCCAAGTGTTCCACTTCTGAGGTTACCATGCCACAGGTCAATCCCAAGCCCAGCATTGTATGATTGAGTCTCCGGTAGGGATCGGAATGAATATGGGTAGAGCTGTATGGGTGAATCTCGCCTGGTAAGCTCGTTTTTGTTCGCTTTCTTGCTTTGGATATCGTTGGTTTGATCCTTCCTGAACAGATGACGGTCCTCTACGTATGTTCTCGCTGGTCGAGCAAATTGTATGTCACTAACACGAGTGGATGTAGTTTGAAGCTCCGGAATCGATATGTCAATGACATCCCGACTATAAAGATTTTGTATGATGTGATTATGATGCAAAGCAAAAGGAGTTTCTTTCAAGACTCGGGAAGATGATGTGGATTGCGGAAGAGATTTGCAGACTTGCCTACTCGACTGATGCTGTGAATGGACGAGTTGTGGGCTGTTCGAATCTAGTCCCCAAATCATGTGCGTGAGGTCTTCTCCTTCGATAACAGTACCCTCTGCACCCCTGATTCGGATGAATTTCAGAGTCGAAATGAAAAGAGCAATACTTACGAGGGACAACGGGCGTAGGGCAAAGACAGCGGTCCGTGCAACGCAGGTATGGGTTTCGGGGGTGAACCTCTCCACTGGGTCCAACCTAAGTAGGATGCTTAACCATTGATCAACATAGAGAGATACCTCAGCTCATACCATGAAGGTCATTGTCATCAACAGTTGACTTGGATCGTAAGAACACTCGTGGTACCTGATCTTCGTTCCCAATAATCACCACAGAGTCAGGGGAGGAAGGCGGTGAAGGCGTTCGAGGAACTCCGCCAAGAAAGGCATGGTCGCCTTGGAAGATATTTGTTTGAGTGATACCATTGGAAGCGAGGGAAGTATCGGAAGGCTCTGAACTCAGAAGCGACTGCGATTGATCATGGGAATGGCGTAACGTCTCTAAAGTTTCCGGCATAGACACGAGACGTCCAGTTGGTTGTGCGATTCTAAAAGGCGGCGAAGTCTCCGGGAGGGACATAATTCTATCATTGGTAGAAGCAAGATGGTAGGGCCTGCCACAACCCAAATGGCTATATATCATTGCACGCTGACTGTTTATGGTGTGACGCTGGGGAATATGACGCGAGCGGTCGGAAAGAGATGCATCAGAGTCGATATATGCGCCAGAACAATCAGAAAAACGCGAAGAACAGAAATCTGACGATTGAGAATCGTCTAAGGCTCTTTGTATGCACGGTGTATCAGAGCATGGAAGGGTAAAAGGACTCTTGTCGACACGAGAACCAGTCTGTACACTTTTGTCGACGTATGTTTTATGGTCTTTCATTGGAAGCGGTAGGAAAAACGAGAAGCTGAGGTGAGAAAAAGGTAAGAGAGAGAGAGCGAGATATCAATATAGGCAACTGACGTACGAACAGATAAGTGAGGAATATATGCGTACAAAAATAGGTTAGACAACTATGATGGCACTTTTTCCGTCTTCTTGAAAAAGCTCGACAGCTTTGCCATTCCATTGACGTTCACTTTTTTCAGCGACTCTACGCCCTGAGAAGCCTTAGATGCTTTTCGCTTCTTGTCTCCAGCTGCTGTCTTAGCTGATTTGGACTTGCTAGTCTCTGGAAGAGTAGTTGCCTCCACAGCAGCAGCTTTCAAAAAGGTATCGAGTTGCATAAAGCTGTTCAGGAGTCATAAGCATTCACCCAGGCATGACAATTTACTTTCACTGACTCAAACGATGCGTAAAGAAGAGCACGAGTGTCAGGGGAAAGGTAATGACCGACAAGGTCGCATGCTGCCTTCAGCTGACCAGCTGAGTGGTGTGAGGAAAGTATTCCTTCAAACAATAGAATATAGTTACCTTTAAGTAATTCTTCATTTCCATCTTCCATTAAACCATCCTTTGCCAAATCCCGAATAATGCTTCTTGAAATTTCCAGTGTCTTGGGCTCAGAAAGACGCAGGACCTTGGAGCGCAAGTATTTCAGCGTTCGTTCCTGTGAGTATCGATATACTGTAATGTCTTCAGTAATTTCTGTATTGGCAGGCAGAGAATTGTGAGCCACTGTGTTCTTGCTACTCACCACCTGCGTTACTGACCTTTCACATCACAGACATTTTTGAGAGCATTCCTTGTGCATTTCAACTGCGTAAAGAGCAAGACATCTTCACTCAGCACATGTCCCTCTTGCCTTGTTTGATATTGTTCCTGTATCACGATCGCTGCTTCTTCTAGAATATCGTCTGCAGGTCTGAATTGACCAGATGAACCATTGGTCTGTGACATGACGTTCGAGAGGCAATTTGGAACCACTTTCGCTAACAAGACTTACTGATTGAGTACAAATCAAGATGGGCAAGAGTAGGAAGACGGGATCCACAGGAGTCATGAGCACCAATCTTCCGTCTGTAAGTAGATAATTGATGTCAGAGACCTCCTTAGTCGTCATAAGATGAATTATTCACCAGAGATAACTTCATCTTCTATGAACCAAGATCTTGAATCTACGGGGTTTACCTTCTGGATTTCTAGGACCTGACTTGATATTCCCCCTGCATTATCTTTAGCTTCTACAGGCAAAAAAAGGGTCGGGGATCCTGCCAGGAAATCAGGTCAAAAGATAGTGACATTCAACAAGGTTATAAACCTGTTCTTGGGTGTGGGAGCCGGATGAAAGGAACTTGGTGGTCATGTGTAGACAACGTTTGGACTGCTTCTACAAAATTGTCAGGAATGGATACAGATCACGAGTAGCACCAATGACCTGTGGGTAAAACGCAGACACGAGTAGACATCCTTGGAACGAACAAAAACGATGCTTTAACGATGCTTTCCTCGTAAACCAGTCAATCAATGACCACACTGTTGTGAAATATTTGGACACTTGTCATTCTATACATTCTATAATATCAGACTAAGTAAAAATATATAGTAGCCATTCTATCCTAAAGCAAATCTAAAGTAGCGACTGGGCCTCCAACAAGCAAAGAATACTGTGTACAATCTCGGGCACAGTCTGCTTCGTGGTATCGACAGTAATTTGGGAATTCGTGGGCGTCTCGTAAATATCGTTAACGCCACTAAACCCATTAATTTCTCCTCTCCGTGCCTTAGCAAACAGGCCTTTCCTATCCGTCTTCTCACAATGTTCTAGTGGTGTAGCAACATGGATCAAGAAGAAGTTGGCACCAGAGCCACCGGTTTGAAGGATAGTCTCACGGGCGGCTTCACGACCGGCTTCGTGGGGAGCGATGGGAGCAGCAATGACAGCGGCACCAGCTCTTGTCAGCTCAGCTGCGACGAAAGCAATGCGTTGCAAGTTCTTGAAGCGGTCTTCTCGTGTATAACTGAGCTCTTTTATAAAAATGAGTCCCTGAATTTTCGAAAAGATGGAATAGTGGTTCACCTGCTGATAGTTCCTGACGGACGGTCTCACCGAGAAGTAAACTCACACTTCTGCCACCCTGCTCATAGAGAGAGACTTGAAGCGCTTTGGCAATCTTGTCCTTTCCAGAGTTATGTAGACCAGTGAGGAGAAGGACAAAACCCTGCTTGTTCCTCGGGGGATAGCTTTCGCGGAGAACTTTAACAACAGCTCTGGAAAACGATATCAGAATCAAAAAGCAGGTGCATTAGCGTAACACCTACTCGTAACTGAACCAGTCTGGGATAGGAGCACCAGTACGTAGACGTCTTCGAAGCTCAGTGCCGGAGATATCAAGAGTTTGAACGCCTTTAGGGACTTCGTCAATTGGCTGGTATTCGTCCGTAGAAGGTAGATAAGTCATTTGTTGGAAAGGAACCATCTCAATCTGAAGTTCGTCCTGATATCTGCTGACCAAATCCTGAGCATCGTAAGGACCATAGAAGTCCTTTCCATCCGAATTCTTTCCAGGTCCAGCATGGTCACGGCCGACAATAATATGAGTCGCTCCAAAGTTTTTTCGAATGATGGCATGCCATACGGCTTCACGAGGGCCGGCCATACGCATAGCAAGAGGTAGGAGTGCGAGATGTCCCATGCCATTAGGATATTTTTGCATGATAGCCTCGTATACACGAACGCGGGTATAATGATCAACATCACCAGGCTTTGTAAGACCAACGACAGGCTGAATGAGGACATTCTAGAGAGCTTTCAGAAATATAGGCGCTTGTGAATAGGGTGATACTCACAGCTCGGTGTTTGCGCGCTGCCCGAACGGTCAGTTCTCGATGGGCACGATGCATAGGATTTCTTGTCTGGAAGGCAACCACACGGCGCCATGCGAGTTTTTGGAAATGAGTGCGGAGTTCAGCAGGGGTATCTGGTGAAGCATAAAACGAGACTGAAGATAACAAAGAATCCGGACATACATCGAAGTGCAACATAGTCAACATGCACGGGAGGCTGGATCACTTGGACCTTGCCACCCACATAGTATTCTTTGACATGCTTGCGGAGATAGATTACAGAGGGGTGCGCTGGGTCGTCTGCCCCGAATACTTTTATAGCTTCATTGACCTGATCGGGTCTATAAAGATCATCAACTATCGTAATGTCAATGCTAGATAACACCTCAGTAACGTCATCACAAACCAGTGATAATAGCAAGCGCTTCGTCGTCTCGCGGATCACGCAAGGCGAGACGAACACCCGGGGCAATAGATAGTCTCTCAATATCTTCTCTTGAGACATCGAGGGTTATAGGCATGGAAAAGAGCGTGCCGTCTGCAAGTCGGAGGTTTTCAACAACACTGTCCAAAAATGTTGATTAAATTTCTCAATCCCTTTGTATGAAAGAACTTACTTGTTGAAATCGGCCTCGTTCATGAAACCCTCCAGAGGGCTGAACCCTCCATTGATAATGAGCTCAAGGTCGCATAATTGCCGCTGAATCAAAAAAAGCGTTAGAATATTCGGGTATGATAAATTAAGCTCTCTATAGTTCTTACTTCGCTCAAAACGATTTCTGGGAGAGAAAGCGACTCATCCCTTAGTTCATGGGCAATAGAGGCATCACGAGCAGTAAGGTCCTAACAGATCCTGTCAGGAGGTATGTCTTTGTTAGATAGTTGTTGAAGGCACCTTGAGGATACCACCATGAGGAGCATTTACCATCGTCAGAGCGTTTAAAGTGTAAGTGTACGTGTAGAGAACCGTCAAAACCAATCTGAAATATTTATGCCATGCAGAATTTAACCGAAGTCACCAAAGAATGGTTCACAATCACGCAATCGTCAGGAATACCTTCCTAAGCCTCTCAAGCCTTGGTAATCAGATCGGTAATCAGATCCCACGACGGCCGCGTTAGTTTAATTCCGACATGAGAAACTAGTTTTCAGGATAAAACAAACCGCGACCGCTCCTGGTCAACTTATTAGAAAAAATCCCAGTCAAAAGTCACAGAACAGTATGAACCAAAATCCAACCCGAAACCCATCAGTATTAAATATATCTAACTTACATATGATAAAAATACAGTGGAATACAATGGAATACCAAAGAATAGAGATACTAATGCTCCCATGGCGGTCCGCTTATGTCGGTCCGAACACAAGATTCACCGGACCTAAGGAGGAGGAAATTTCCACACGGCTCTGCCCTATCGGCAAAGCCGGTTTTTGACCCCAACCCACCCAACCAGAGGCGGAGGTGCTGGAATTAGAACGTTGATCGAAGGACAACGTCCGTTGTCGACCTGAACCATAAAGATCATCGTACTTGCGATTCTCGTTACCCTTTACTACCGATACGTTGTTTAACTTCGTCTGGGCCAAAAAAGTACCTTCAAACTTCTGGTCCATGACGACTGTGGTGTTTGCGATATTATTCTGGACCGTGAAGTATATGGGAAGGGGAGGTGTCAATAGATCATTGCTGACCCTAAGATTGACTTCCGCATTGAAGTTTGTTACTTTCCCAGCAAATTGAGGTGTACTTGAAGATCCACCCGGCGAGACAAGTGTTACTTGAGCATTGATGTCACTGACAGGGTCACGTCAGAATCCATTTTCTTTGGGGAGGTGAGACTATAAGCATACCAAGCACCAGTATCCAACGAGAGCTGGGTCGGAGACATACGACTCGGTGATTTAAGAAGTGTGATTGAAGCATTGATAGCACTATTGAGATGTGATGAGTGCTTTTTCATGAAATTTGTAGAACCATGTACCCTCTGACTGTATCGATTATCAGTGATTCCGAAGCGTTGTATGTGCCACTGATGTTTCCCAATATATTCTTGACCGAAATACATGACGCCCGGATATTCTGTGCACCAGTAAGCTGATTGATAATCAAATTCACACAAGCCATACTGTTATGTCGATTGGCTGAGCAGCACCCTCGATGTAGACTCTTTGGAATTCAATATGTGACAAATCCTTGAAGAAGTGGCGAAACGCTGGCAAGTAAACATTAAAATTTGATATGGAGTCCTTATTTTTGAGCGTTGGAAAAGCCACATGGATATCCACGGAGATCGAGTCCATACTCGAGACATGATTGGGTATCTGGAATGTATCAGTTAATAATTTTGGAAAGTCGATGAAAGACATACAAAGATTTCCAGACCATGATCTTCACCATCGTTATCATAACAGATCAGAGTCGAATTCCGGAGTCCCAGAGAGGTCGTTCGCAAGTTTACAGTCATATGAACGTTGTTGTCCGAGATGTTGGGGTCGTATTCAGCTGTGAATGTGCCCATAACGTTCTTGGAGACATGGGTAGCATTGGAGCGTATGGACACATTCCCCGTGGCTGGTATTTGTCTTTCAAGTCTACAAAGACAACAATCAGGATAGAAATGATGGTTTTGCGGTTGACATACATTGCGCTGAAGGACCTTATTGAATGCACGGAGGTTGTGTTGGTCCATATGTTACACGACTGGTTGTCTTGATGGCGAATAGCCCCTGTGACCAAGGAAAGATCGATTTGATTTACTAACAAGTTGGATTCATTCCACGGGTCAGGATCACTAGTTTTCTTCATTTTCTGAGGATGACAAGATAGAAATATTTCAATAAAGTCGACGCTCCTGAATAAGTACTCACTTTCACAATGATCGGCACACCGATTACAGTCGTTAACAGTGCATAGGTCAGAAGTGAAAACAGAATCGCTCTCCACAGCTTGGTTTGATGCCAGACTTTCGTGTTCTTGCTAATGAGCATACGACTGTACTGCGCCTCAGATGCTTCATAATCGGGGAGAGTTGACAACGAGCGCCGGCGCCGAGCAACACGGTCGGGAGGGCGGATGGAGAGACCACTATACGAATCTTGCTTTTCATGGTCTTCGTTGACAATTATCATAACTCCAAAAACATGAGGGAGGGCGTGTTGAGAGAAATCGAGCCTGCTCAAGGCAGGAGAGAGAAACAGTAGAGAGGTGGAGCGCCACCTTCTCTCCCATGTTGACACTCTGCCTAAACAACCAGTCGCACACAACGTGACATCCCTGCTTCTTAGTCATCAATATCAGCTTATATACTCCTATCCAGTCAAAAAAAACTCCATTAGATTGTAAATAATGTTCAGATATGACCATAACATTCAGAAAGCTGAACAAAGAGTGCGATCCCCAACTTTGTAAATGACCCAACAGAGACTCTAATTACAGACTCAGAGTCACATCACATCACGAGGATAGGGGCGTGGGCTGAAATCAAACTAAGGGCTCGGCCTATTCCGACGCCGCTAAAACTCATCACGGTGTCGACGTACCCTGGTCGACTTCTCCGTTTCATCGATAATCTTCTGTGACTCGTGTTTGTCCAGTCCCTGCCATTCGGAGCGGAAGCTATCCACAGCTTTGAGACTCTCACTGAAGCGAAAAATGGTATTGAACAAGGCGACTACTTCAGACCGATGCAGAAAATCTGGATTTGTACTAGGACTTGTAGATGTTCAACTCATCACGAAGGGAAGTCATGATGTCACTTACTTCAATGCTTTCTCGTCCAGTTCGAAGAGTATCTTGAGAGCGGTCGCGAGTCCAGTTGTTTGAATTTTCCCCCAGAGCCTGCACTTATCGCAACCAACACAATCCATAATTCGAGTTACATTTCGGAAATGTGCTTTGAACTCCTCTTTCAAAACCTAAAATTACCAGTAAGATCAGAAATCAGGTGGGTATGAGAACTAACGTTGGCATTTTCACCCCTAAAGAGAACCGTCTCATCAAATTTACCCGTATCCTTCGCAATTGTCAGAACCTTTCCCAGACGGTCCCAGGTTTCGGCATCATCGTTGTGTTTTCCGGTGGAACAGTAGTCGAAGGCCGAGAGATACGGCCCAAGGCGATGGACTGCCCGTAAAAGAAGAATAGTGTTGAAATAGATATATTGAAGACGCTCTGGGTGAGACGCTACGCGATTGATGAAGCAGTTCAGATTAGAATCCTGGCAAAGCAGCTCAAAACACGGAACAGAGTAGCCAACGATCAAAACTCACCCATGTCCCCGTGGTTTGATTGAGGTATTCATAACATATATGAGTCGATATCGAGGCATGAAGGCCTGCATAACCAACTGATTGAGGACGGAGTCATGCTCATAAGCGAAAAAGGTATACCAGATATCATTTTGTAATATACTCGTTTTTCGAGGCACTGAGCAGGGGAATCCACCCCATCATCATGGAGAACTTCAATCATGGTATCTGGGAGCGTCACGGGGGCAGGAGATTTCCCTGTCATGAGGCTCAGTTCCGACAAACCAAAACAGTTTTCCTCGTAGATAGACCTCCAAACACGTCGAGCATCATGACCAGAATATCCTGTGTATCTTTCTGGAACTAGCTGCAGGTCGAAATAATCGCCCTCTTCTTTCAATCAGAAGGTGAAGCCCTGGATTCAACAGAGACATACCTGTATTGTCATCTAGAAAGCAGTAGTCTGAATCACGGTAATAGCAACCAGGAAGTTCATGTCGCTGAAAAAGCTAAGTATAAGCGCCAAGCCAAGAGCAATAGAGCGAGCGCGGAAACCCACTTTATCAATTGACGCAGGGTCCACTTTGCTCAAAACTGCTGCCCTCCATTTTTCCGGGATATCGCTCTAAGCCCATCAAGCCTCTGATAAGGAAGGGAAATTGTCATGACTAACCTCATCCACAGTAGTGATAGCACAACCTGGATTATTACAAGAGCCATGGTCATCCCAGTATGGACATTGCCGATACAAGTCAACCTGAAGACGGACTGAGCGGAATGAACAGGGATGGCGGGAGTGAACATACCTGGAAGTAGCGAAAGAAAGGCATGCGAACAAGGTCGGAGAGATTATTAAATAGCTGATCATTGACACTTTCTATCGTTTCATAATCACAAAGAGTTGTTTCTATCGGTCCAGTCAACTACATCAAAGGGTAGTGTGACATATTCCATGAAAGAGAAGCTCATTGGCTTACGACAGCATTTTTACAGGAGGCATGCCTGACTGGCTGGTGTTCAAGAACAGTTTGAACTTGGTCCTTCCTGACCAAGGTATCCGAAAGAAATGAAGTGAATGACTTGTTGGCATACGATAATCCAGCATGGGGCAGGGTGAATTGAAGAAATAAGGCAACAGGCGGGAGGCGTAGCCTCGAGACAATTTCAAAAAGGTGCATCAATAAAAGCGATAAAATTACAGCATGAGGACGGGATGGCAAGCTTCCACGTTGCCCTGAAATTTAGAAAGAGGTGTCCACGTGATATCAAAGACCGCGTCTTTGTTTCGTGCGGTGGAAGACCAAGGCAAGTACCAGTACCTCTTTATAGTATGACCAGCGTATATCAATGAGTCTGGAAGTGGCGGAAGGCAGGGGCAGTAGTGGGTGGCAATGGACGATAGTTGCCAGCGACAGGGATGGTCAAAATCAGAACAGAGGGTAGTATTGAGTACCTGTGCCACGTCAATAAGTCATCAAAGTCCCACGCCTCTGCTTGCATGAGGCGATTCAAGATTTTTTTCCCCACAACCACCACGTTTCCCTATTCTTTTGTGTAGCGAGGTCTGAATTTTCAGACTTGGTCGCTTTGGTACACACCGTCAAAGGTCAATTACGAGCAGCATGGCTACTCCGACTCTGACTGCTGCCGACCTTCAAGTACGTTGTATTTGACTGCACACTTACTACACTGCTGAACATCACCCTTGCAGAAGAGGCACCAACTTGATGGGGCTCCTGACCCATTCCCTTCTATGAGTGAAGTCATTACCAAGTCCAAAGTCAAGTTCTCTACTGTCCAGTTGGATACTCAGTCGGAAATCGCCTTCCCCTCCCTGGCTCCTTCCTCGGCCCCTACTGTCCCTGTTGCTTCTGCCTGGGGTGGTCCGCGCATCAAGGCAGCCATTTTGAAGAACCCGGTCTTCTCAGACTCTATCGCTCTTTCAGACATTGATCTCTCGACCGCAGGCAAGGATGGTAGACCGGCAACGATTGGTGAGGTCATGAAGCAAGTGACTGCCAAGCACAAGGTTAAATTGGAGGCTTCTTCGAACCAAAAGACACGTCAGACCACGTTTTATCTCAAGGCAGACTCCGAAAAAGATCTCGAGAAGGCCAAGCGTAGTCTTGTCGTTCTTCTGAGTCCGGATGTATGTAATCTTTCTTTTCCCCTTGTTGTCCAAAGTTGACATGCCCTGGAGATGACTTTGGTCATTGATGCCCCCCAATCCACAATTCCAGCTATCATTGGGGCTCGAGGTTCGATTTGGGTTTATCAGTCGTGTCAAACATTCTAAATCTAAATGATAGGCGCTACTCTCAAACAAATCCGCGATCAGACGGGTGTCAGACTTGATATTCCCAAGAGGGAAGTCCCAAACGTCAACGGCCAAACGAGTGCTGTCAGCTCCGGTAAGGCGACTCCATCTCTGGATGAGGATGAGGACGAGCCTACTATTCCTATAACCGTCACTGGTCCTCAACCCTTTGTCTATGAAGCACGGACGCTCCTCAATCAGATTATCTCATCCAAGATTTCCAAGGCCACTAGTCGCGTCCGAGACATTCCTGAGAATGTATTGCCATTCATCATCGCTCAGAAGACATATCTCCTGTCCACCGCTCAAGATGCTGGTGTTAACCTTGCTCTCAATGCTCCTAGCCGTGAGATCACAGTCAGTGGTAATCGCGAGGGTGTCATCCGTCTGGTCGAGCTGATCAAAGGCTTGATCGAGTCACTCAAAACTAGCCTTACATCTCTGAAGCTCGCCTTGCCCAAACGTCAACATCGTTTACTTGTCGGAGATGCTGTGCAACAAATCATGGCGGCTAGCAAGTGTGCCGTTGTTGTTCCCAGCTCTGATGATTCCAGTGACGAGATCACAATTTGGGGTCAGGGTACCGACCTCTCGAGTGGCCTCACAGAGGTCATGCAGCATGCCAACTCGAAGTATATACATGAGTTTCCTATCCCAGGTCCTGTGTCTTTTTCCCGCAATCTGGTTACCTTTTTCAAGTACATCTCTTATGATAAGACACTGAAGGACAAGAATCCTGGCGTTACTGCTTTCCTTCCGACCGTCACTCAGGACAAATCGTCTTACGTTATTGACCTTGTTGGTGAGAAACCTGACGTCGACTCTGCCGTTCGTCAAGTTTCCGAAGCTATTGGCAAACTTTATGGGGCAACTCAAGATGTCACAATCGACTGGTTCTTGCACCGTATCATTATTGGGAAGAATTCTACCAAGTGAGTCATCTATTATCATCTTCAGATCAAACATGTTGATATTTTTTTTCTATACCTAGGATCAAGCAACTCCACGAAACAAACAATGTTCAGGTATTCTTTCCTAAGGAATCGGAAGAAACCTCATATGTGCTACTTGTTTACGATCCGTTTTCGCTCAATGCTTCACCCTCTCCGGATGACAAGAAGCGCAATTTAGATGAGGTTGTTCAGGTTTTGCTCGCGTTTGCAAAAGATGCTGCAGATGTCAAGAGCCAGAGCATCGTTGTTGAGAAACGCTGGCACAAAACGATCATCGGTTCAAACGGCGCCACTCTGGAGACGTAAGTTTCCATCCTTCTACACCTATCGCCCTTCTTGATATTTGGCTTCAAAGGATCACTGGTGGAGATGAGACATTGGTAATCAAATTCGGTGCCAAATCTAGTGAAGGTGCTGCTGAAGATACCATTCTTGTCCGAGGCACAAGTGCCGACGTTGATCGGGCTATCAGCGAAATCCTTCAAATTGTGGAAAACGCAAAAAATGACGAAATCATGAATAGCTACGTGAGTACCAACCCGTTGATGATCTACGTCTATCTCAGTATCGGTTACAGTCAACTGAGTTTGAAATCGGTCGCGAATATGTTGGTCGTGTTGTTGGTGCCCAGGGCGTTGGTATAAATAAGCTCAGGGACCAATTCGCCGTCAAAGTCGACGTCAATGACGAAGAGGACAAGGAAGTCGCCGGCAGGAAGAAGAAAACGGTTGCTCAAAAATCAAAGGTCAAGATCACCGGTCGTGAGGAGAACGTTGAGGAGGCCAAGAAGCGTATCCTTGCTCAGATTGAGCGATTGGTGGGCAGATTTATTGTACGACTATAAAATTGATGATGACCTCTTTGAACAGGCTGACGAGACGTCTGAAATTTTGAAGATTCCTACCCAATTCCACCCTTCTCTCATCGGTCAGGGTGGCAAGTATGCTATCCGCCTGGAGGAGAAATACGCCGTCAAGATTACTTTCCCTCGTCAAAACGCTAATGCAGAAGGCAAAACTCGTGAACAGCTCAAGGCTGATGAGGTCCTCGTCAAAGGTGGCAGGAAGGGCGTTATGGGCGCGAAGGCCGAGCTCCTCGAGGCACTTGAAGTGGAGAGGGAATCCAACCATACTTCAGAGTTCACTGTTCCTACTCGCACGGTTGCACGTATCCTTGGCAAGGGTGGCGCAAATATCAATGAAATCAAGGATATGACTGGGGCTGTCGTTGACATCGAGCAATCACCCAATGATAGTACCGTTACCAATGTCTCCCTTCGTGGCACCAAATCTGCCATCACAGACGCAAAATCTTTGATTTTGAATATTTCCAACTCAGTGGCTGAGGAAACTACCGTTACCTTGACGATCGAGAGCAAGTATCACCGTACTTTGATTGGCACCAAAGGTCAAGGGCTTAAGGATCTCATTATCCGTTGCGGTGGCCCGACTGACTCCAAAACGCAAGCCGGCCTTGTCCGATTGTGAGTGTTTTCATGTTCCTCGTGGCTGGATCTGCTACTTATTGCTATCTTAGCCCTCGTCAAGGCGAGGAGTCAGATGAGGTTCGAATTCGTGGTGAGACACAGCTTGTCATGAAGATCAAGGATGAGCTGAAGAGTTCCGCTGCCAAACTGCGTGACCGCGTTGTTCAAGCTGTAGAGGTTCCCAGTAGTCATTATCGTACCTTGATTGGCCGTGGAGGTCAGCATCTCAACGAACTACAGAATAAGACCGGCGCCCAGATACAGTTCCCTGGTTCTCGTTCTTACGGTCAGGTTGGAGAGGCAGAGAATGCCGCAGAGTTGATTAAGGCCAACCCTGCCGATATCGTCAAAGTCTCTGGTTCCCTTGCAGCTTGTGAGGCCGCTATCGCGGAACTCAAGGTACGTTGGTCCGGTCGTATGAAGAACAGCTTGCACTCATATCGTACGGACAGAGTCGAATCAAACCTCCCACACCCGAAGGTGCTCTTGGCACTATCACAATCTTGTTGAAATATAGCGATTTTATTTCACAAAGAGGTGCACTTGACCGTAAACTCCGCTCTTACAATGTTCAAGTCGAGCGTTCCCGCTACCCAACAAAATCAGCCATTCCTTCTGGCCCATCTTCTCAGGCTGTCCCTTCTGCCCGTATTGACGAGGACGGGGATGCAGCTATACAGTGGATTACTGAGGCCAACTACCAAAATGCCGAAGAGGGGGAATCAATTTGGACTCTCAAGGCACAAGACCAGATCGGATTGGACAAGGCTCTGCAACAAATTGAGGAGGCTCACCAAAGGGCAGAGCAGATGACTCACGTTGGTTATCTTATGTTACAAGATAGAGCCTTTTTCTCCAGAATTGTTGGCTCCAAGGGAGCCAATGTAATCCGCCTCAAGCAAGAGACTGGTGCCGACATCACTGTCAGCCGAGAGAATACTACTATTACAATTATCGGTAAGCCTGCAATTCCTTTCATTTGTCCTTGATCCCTGATTTTTACGCTAAATAGGTAATGAATCGAATATTGAGGCAGCTAGAACAGCGATTCTTGACTTGGTTTCCGGCCGTGCTGGACAATCTCGTCGTAATTAATGTGCTCATACCTCAAGCACCCTTACTGTAGTTTGATCCTCGATATATAGCATTCGGTGGATATGTATGGATTTTTGGATTATTGCATACAACTCTAAATGATAATGATTGCAAAGGATTCTCGGTTCGGAACTAAAGGCCATTCATTACATATATTACACAGGAATGCCATCCAAATCATCCATGGGTTCGCCTTCAATGTCCATGGGTTCGCCATCGATGTCCATGGGTTCGCCGTCAATGTCTATGGGTTCGCCGTCGACGTCCACAGGTGCCCCATCGACCTCTGCCAGCTCTGCATTGACATCATTTTGCATAGACTCCGCAACCACTCCCCCCACTGGCTCACCGTCCACATCATCTACGGGTATTCCATCAACGTCATCCGTGGGATCACCATCAACATCATCTACGGGTTTTCCACCATCATCTGGAACATCGCCGGGCATAGAGGGGGTGTCAATTGCCAGCTTGAAGGAGCTTTGCTTGAACCGAGAAGTAAAAGATGCCTTTTGTCCCCCATGTTCGTTCACCTTTTCTTCTGCCTTCGTTTCGAGTGGAGCGGATGCTCCTTCCAGGCGTTGGCGAAGTTCAGCAGTAAATTCTGGAGGGAAGACAATCCAATCCTCCCAAACTTCAACAACGGCAAGAATCTGTTTCTTGAAAGTGTCTGCGGTCATGCGACCAGGAAAAGAATGATAAATGTTGGCCATGTGGTCAAATACAATTCCCAGGCGCATCTGAAACTCTTGTCTGAATTTCCAAGCGCTCGGAATTGGAGCCGCTGAGTTGTGTAAGATGTCACAGATGAGATGCAATCGGGCGACTTTTCTCGGAACGGCAGTTCCATCAACAAGTAACGAGGAAACAATGATATCTACAACCTGAAAAACAAAATTGGTCAGGAAGCAAGAACAAACAGTGTCAACATTCCTACTTCATGTGCAGCTTCAGCATGTTCAAGACTAAATGCCATACATTTGGCAATCTCTCCGCGTTTGCCTGACATGCCTCGAAGCATCGCCTCAAATCGTTTCCTAGCAAGTTTACCTAATTTACTCTTGTGACCGCGTTCTCGTTCAGATTCTTCGGCGGAGTCCGTTGAGTAAATAGAATTATATCCCTATTCAATGAGTCGTCACATACAATACCACTGAAATTATCACGCCTACTTCATCGTCAAATTCCGGCTTTAAAGTACGATCTGATTCAAGCAAACCGCGATAGAAGGTATGTCGACGATGCTGCGACTGTCAGTCTTTATGTGGGATGCATGAAAAAATGACCAACATTTCTATGCAATAAAAAGGCATATTTCGGATTATTACGTTCGCGTTCCCGAAGAGCATCCTCATACTTCGAGTCTTGGCCCTTGACCTCTGCAGCCACAGCTCGGATGAAAGTATCCGTAACAGCTTCTTCTTCTTCGGTGTGAGATCGGCTGAGTGGACTTCGTGAATAACGCCTACGAGGCGATCGACTTTGAGATGAATATCGACGATTTCGACTACGTGATATACGCCAAGGTGGAGAGCGGCTTTTACCATTTCCTCTATCATATGAACGGCTTCGAGACTGACGAGAACTTTTATGGTAATGGTCGCGAGACCGAGAGCGCCGTCGCTCACGGGAATGACTGCGACTCCTGCTCTTCTCGCGATCTCGATGATAAGATGATGCAACTAGGAGATATATGTTTGATACCCTGCGCAGTGTTAATTTCCAACTCACCGTATTTCGGTTTAGAAGCAAGCGGAACAGCTTTACTCCAGCCGACACGAAGTACAGATCCTCCCCAGTCGTATCCGTCGAATTCACGTAAAGCTTCCTCAGCATCACGACGTTTCATGAAAGATACAAAGCCACTCAAACCTGCCTTACTTCTCCGAGAAGCCGTCATATCAGCTCCAGGTCCCAAAGTGACATCGGACCGGGGCCACATTATTTTAACCTAGTAGACATCAACTTCAACTTCTGAAAACTAGAGAAAGATTCCTCACAGAACCAACAGGACCAACTTTAGCAAAAAAATTGCCCAATGTCTCCTCCGTAACATGGGGAGGCAAGTTGGCGACGAAAACATTTGAAGTCTTCATATACATTAGCTTCATAGAAATGAGAAGTCAAATCATTTTTTCACTTGCGGGTCCCCACGATCCTTGCTCCCACTCTGTCCTTCGTAAGCTGAATGAAGTTAGAAATATGCCATCGACTGAATGCATTGATTTTTTTTTCACCTGCAAGTGCGGTAACGGAACGCCCGTGACTTTGAGCTGAAATTGGGATATGAGTCAAGATAAGTTCTGCATAACCGATGTGAGGCATACATTGCTTTCCGTACTTGGCCTCTCGCTCAGCTTGATCTCTGTGTACCATGAGCCCATATTCAAGCACGACGCGCAATCAACTGTACCTCTTAATTTCCTCCAGAAACGCATCCATGGCCCTCTTTCCTTTGGGTTTTGGAGCGCTAGATGGCGGTGATGCCGACTAAGCATCAGAGCATTTTGACACTAAGACTAAAAAACTAGATTGACATGTTACGCACCCTATCCATAGTCGTCGCTCGAACCAATGAACTTGCCTCTCCAGTCTTAGGAGGATTGTATTCCGCTCTATCAGAGCCTGCCCTAACAAACGCAGATCTCTTTCTGTGTGCTGATTCATCCCCCTGAAAAGCGTCCAGAAACTCAGCGTAAGCTTTGGCTGCATGTTCTTCCTCCTCTCGTTTTTTAGCTTCAGCGGCCTCTTGCTCTTTCTCTCTTCGTGATTTTCGTATAGTTCCTGAGGCATATTGTGATAATTTAGCCTCATCGACGGGCTTTTGCTATTTGAACGAGGGATAATACGTGAGTATGAATGGAGAATGAGTGAACTCTATCCATCGCACTGGGAAGGAAGAGTCTTCGTCATCGTCGAAGAATGCTGCTAGTTTCGATTTTGCCTTGTCCATGGTATGGGAACTATTTATCTACTAGATTCATAAGGAGGATAGAGAATTTCGAGAGAACAAGCGGTGCATCAGGATATGATTCACACGGTCTCATGTCACTGGAATCCAAATGAGGTATTGTACAAACAGATGTACAGTATAAGTGTAAAGATAATCACATCATCATGAGATTTCCAAGTCCACCCTGGACATAAGCCATGGGCCGCACTGGAGGGTGGGGTTTAGCCTCAAACTGGAAGTATTCACAGCTACCTGTAGAATCAATGCGAATCTTTGGACAACGTAAGCCATAAAATCTCCAGACAGAATAAGATATGCCCTACAAATGCGCCCTTGTTCCCAGCCTGATCGACGTAATTTGGCGCAGAGAATACCTTTTACATGCTGAGCATCCTGTAATAGCTTGGCTAAAAGGGCGAGCGTACCGTAGTACATAGTCCGTCGTGCTCGGTCTGATATCCATCTAGTTGACTGTCAGAGAACAAATGATCCACAATATGTTGATCCACGTACCCTGTCGAACCTCATGGCTTCGAATGATTCCGGATATTTTATTCAACGTACACCAGCGCTTTGTTACATCAGGTCCAAAGGAGATCCCCACGCCCTTGCGACGAAACCTGTCAGACAAAATTATGACTGATATGGCACAACAGAACAGACACGTTTACTGGGCCCACGGCCAGGTGCTTCTTGGGGGTCTGTCCAAAGCAGCTACCAAGCGATTAGAAAGGGCGACTTCGAGGAGAGTGATGGTTTACCTCGCCTGCATTCCCAATTAGCACAAAAACAACAAGATGTAGGACATACACGTACACATCAAGCCTTCCGTACCAGGCTGCCTACCTACTCGAGGAATCTGTCGTATGTCGTCCAAAGTGACCTCATCCTGACTAAAGAGGCCCCCATGCACAACGAAATATCGTTTGAAGCCATCCGCAGAAAGGATACCTTCTTTTTTGGCCGGAGGTTTTGTGGCGCTGAGCAACGTTGCTAGAGGTACTGCGCGAAAGTTAGCCGTCGAACAGTGTTGAATATGCGGCCAGACCAACGTGTTGTAAAGATGTACGCGAACAGCTACTCATAGAATTAATGAGAAATTTGGAAGGAGACATTATGACCTACCTTGTAACTCTGTTCGCCATGCTTGGTCTTGGCTTCTCCTTCAAATCCGTAGGTCCTATTCATCTCCTTCGCCTCGTGATTGCCACGATTGATAAACATATATTTTGGATACAGCCCTATACCTTGGATTAGAATGTAAATTGGAAATGACAAGAGCTCTACATTTCAATGCAAATGCTGTCAAGATCACCTCTATTGACCATGACCCTCGATCGACTAGGTCTCCATTCATGAGTAAGTAATGGTTTTCGTTGGGCTCCCCGGTGAGGGAGAATAGATGCAATACATCATAGAATTGTCCTTTCATTCGTCAGCTGAAAATACCATCAGCTCATCACTCGGCTTACCGTGGACATCACCAATTACATCAACAGTGACACCGTTTTCAATAGATACCTCAACCAGGCTCTCCTCAGAAGCAAATGATTTATGAGCACCGAGCGCAATTTCCCAGACGTAGCGTTTAGGCAATGTCTTTCCATTCTTGAACCATTGAATCATTTCTCGAACGAATTGTAAGGTGATCTCATATTTTCCGTCTTCAAAGGATAATTTTGGACCGCTATAATCTCTGTCCAAATCGCATCCCCCTGTCACAGCTGAGCCGGAGTATTCTGCAAATATCATAGACAATCGTACCTTCCTGTATGATCTCTAGACATCTCGTGACAGCATCCTTCTCTTCCTCCATCTCAATTGCCTAAGAAAACTGGAGTTATTGCGGACGTACATAAATGACTAACAAGCCTCGTACTTTCTCGAATTCGATCTTTCGAATAAGCTTTTGCGTCGACACCATCTGCTGTCGCACTGTCTCATTGTTGGTCTCAAGGGACAAGACCTTCTTGAAATCTGCCACTGCAAGCTGCAGCTTGAGCGTCTGCAAGTAACATATTGCCCGACTACAAATGCAAGCGATTCTCAACGGAAGAGATCAACACGAACCAACTAATCCAGTAACTCACCGATAGTAAGCTTTTACATAGTGCTGATCAAGCTGGATAGCTTTTGCTGTACAAGCATTTGTAAAGAATTTATTCAGTTTCGTCAATTCGCCTTAGCCACAACTGATTTATCGCACTTGCGTCACTCAACGCATAACCAAATTCCTCCAGTTTCATCCTGGCATACGCCCTGTTGCACCATAGTGTCGAGTCATTTGGATTCTTCTCGATTGCCTCAGAATAGAGCTTAGCTGCCATAGGGAAATCATGACCTGAATCCCCGAGTTTCAGAATCAAGACGCGCCAAAAGATGGTTCTTGTACGTACTACCAAATGCTTGATTGGCCTGCGCTTTGATTCGTGTAGCCTCTGCCTTATCTTCATCCGGGACCGGCACGAGATCTGTCAGAGTAAGACTTCGCATTTGAAAAGAGGGCACGGAAGGGGATGGAGGTGTTTTTTGCGCTGGAAGGGGTAAATCTAAGGACGATGAATCAACCATAGCCGCTGTCAACAATTCATCTTATATCAGTACTTTCAAATTTCTCTAATTTCCCACGAAAACATGATTTAGGATAATCACACGGTCTGATGTCAAGTCGCCACTGAATCGATATCAGGTGACTTGACGCGGCGCATTGCCTTCCATGTCAACTCAACACTCCTTGCAGGAAAAAGTTATCAAGTACTCATAGCTGATAAACTTGAGGCAGTTGTCCACAATTAAATCTCACAATTATTCTACAGTATTTAATCCAACCCATTGGACTGATCAATCGTGACGTCGTTTGCTTGTTTTTCGTTTGTACTATTAATCTGAAACATTAGTATAAATACCTAGTTTACCGTACACTTACACTCAGTCGTCTACCACACCAGGTGACGCCTGAGTTATTGTTCATAAGTCAATAAATTTACAAAATGTGATAATTGTATTGCTAAATTCACAGAAGAGCTGATGATGGTAAATTATATAATCATGATATATAATCATGATTTGCAAGTGTTGTCTTCAATTTTTTAACTTTAGTTTATAAACAAGTAAAATACTTATTATAGCTCTAGCTTTGTTAGTTGAACTCTATCCTGCCTACACCTCCCCTTCTCTTGACAATCTACACCTTTTCCCTTGCTGTGGGTACTGTTTAGAGGTTAGC
>Ga0153924_1000369_pt1 | contig 29025 bp, 27 predicted proteins | sample TSNJ008MetaG_FD_104709 | JGI IMG/M metagenome (GOLD analysis project Ga0153924, IMG submission 104709) | Attine ant fungus gardens microbial communities from New Jersey, USA - TSNJ008 MetaG | ecosystem: Host-associated > Fungi > Mycelium > Unclassified | place: USA: New Jersey, Wharton State...
GCACGCCACGAGACGCCCGTCCAGTGCTCGGTGGTGTTGACCTCGTTGCCGGGGATCATCGAGTGCTGGAACACCATGGGCGACGCCTCGAAGTTCCCCTCGGGGTAGTCGATCTCACCGTCCGCCCACCGGTTGGAGTTCGGCCAGAGCATGAAGGCCGCACCGTTCCCGTCGCCGCCGACCGCCCGGGCCCGGACGGTGAACTTCCCGCCGACGTGCGTCCACGCGTCCTTCGCCGTGCCGAACGTGCCCGCGGCGCCCTTCTTGCCGTCGAGCAGCACGTCCATCACGCCGTCGTGCGCGCTGATCTGCGTGCCGGAGTAGTACATGCCGCCGGTGCCGTCCGGGTAGGGCTGCCAGTTCTTCGCGTACGTCTTCGCGAACTTCCCGTTCGCTGCGGGAGCCTTCGTCGAGAAGTTCTCGACGACGCGTTGCTTGAACTTCCCGATGTTCCCGATAGGCGGCCCGGAGGCTGCCTCGGCCGTGGAGCCCTGCCCCATCGGTACGGCGATGATCATGGCGCTGAGGAGGACGGCCGCGACCGTCACCCGCACCGTCGAGCGCTGCTGCATGCGCTGTCACTCCCTCGGTGACCTGCGACGCCCGTCCCGAGGCGCCGGAACGGCCGGGTGTCGGCCGTTCGCCGTGAACGCTAATCGGCGCGGGGACGCGGATCCGGGCTGCTCCGTCCCCAGTACGAGGGTGCGACGGTACCCAGTCCGAGGGTGTGCGGGGTGGTCTGTCCCCCCGGTCGTTCCGGGCGTACTCGGCGGAATCGGGCGTACCTGCCGAGACGTTTCGACCAGGTACGCCCGCTTCCACATTCCATCGCGGGCGCTCTGGGAAGGAACGTCACGGCCGCGACCCCACCGGCCTGGAGGCACGGGGCGGGCTGGCACCGCGCCTCCAGGCCGTCAGGGGGTCGCGCCGGGCCGGTGGCCGCCCCGTGGTTGGTCCCCACAGGCCACCCGCGTCAGACTGCTGCGCGGAGCGCGGCTCCCGCGACGCGCGCCGGCTCGGGCAAGCGCTCGTTCGTAGCCGACGCCCGGAACGAGTCGAGCGCGAGCGCGGCGAACCGCCGGGCTGCGACGAGCCGCTCCCCCGCGTCCTCGCCGCGGAGCCCCCGCGCAGCCAGCAGCACGAGCAGGAGGTCGTCGACGACGAAGTCCGACCGGAGCTGCCCCGCCGCCTTCGCCCGGACCGCGAGCGCGGCCATCGCGTGCAGGAGCTCGGTGCGGTGCCGGGTGAGCCGGTCGGACACCTGCCCCGCAGCGACGAGCGCGTCGACGAACCCCTGGTTGCGGGCGTTCAGCTCGACGGTCCGCTCGACGACGGTGCGCAGACCGTGCCAGGGGTCGGGGTGCGCGGCGCCCTCGAGGACGATGGCGCGGCACAGCTCGAGTTCGTCCTCGAAGGCCGCGTCGACGAGGTCCTGCCGGGTCGGGAACCGCCGGTACAGCGTGGCGGGTCCGACCCCGGCGTGCCGAGCGACCTCACGCATCGTGACGTTGAGGCCGCGGGCTCCGAACAGATCGCGGGCCGCCTGCAGCAGGCGGTCGCGGTTCTCCTGCGCGTCGGCACGGAGGTGAGACAGGTCGTCGGTCATCACTCCCACTTTAGCCAAGTGGACGCGGGCGTCCGTTAGCGTCGGCACCGTCCTGGTCCGACCCCCGGGACGTCGAAGGAGCAGTCATGCGCGCCGTCACGATCGAACGGTTCGGTCCCCCGGAGGGCCTCGTCCCGACCGACCTCCCCGACCCCGTCCCGGGGCCCGGTCAGGTCGTCATCGCGGCCGAGGCGATCGGCGTCGGCGGCGTGGACGCGGTGATCCGCCGCGGCACCATCGGGCGCGCGGGCGTCGAGCCCGGGTACGTCCCCGGCAGCGAGGCAGCGGGGACGGTCGTCGCCGTCGCAGAAGACGTCGACCGGGCCTGGATCGGCCGCCGGGTGTGGGCGTTCACGGGGGTCGGCGGCGCGTACGCCGAGCGGGTCGTCGCCGCGGTGGGTGACCTGACACCACTCGACGACGGGTTCAGCGCCATCGACGCCGTGGCGCTCGGGTCCGCCGCGCCGGTCGCCCGGTTCGCTCTCGCGCACGGGCACCTCGTGGCCGGCGAACGGGTCCTCGTACGTGGCGCTGCCGGCAGCATCGGCATCGCCGCCGTCGAGCTCGCCGTGCAGCTCGGGGCATCGGCCGTCGCGGTGACCGCGGGATCGCCCGCGCGCGGTGAGCGGCTGCGTGCACTCGGCGCGACCCACGTCCTCGACCGGCAGGGGCAGGGTGACGGACCGTCCTCCTACGACCTCGTGCTCGACATCGTCGGCGGGTCCGCCATGCCCGACTTCCTCGACCGCCTCGCCCCGAACGGCCGGCTCGTGCTCGTCGGCGCGGTGGCCGGGATGCCGTCGGCGGACTTCGGCGGTCGGCTGCTCGCGGCGTTCCAGCAGTCGCGGTCGTTCGCGACCTTCAGCCTCGACTCCGTGCCGCGCGATGCCCTGGCAGCGGAGCGGGCCGAGCTGTTCCGGTCGGCAGCGGCCGGCACGCTGACGGCGGTCGTCGACGACGTCCTGCCGCTCGCGGACGCGGCAGCGGCGCACCGCCGGATGGACGACGGCGAGGTGTTCGGGCGGATCGTGCTGACGCCCTGAACCGAACCAGCAACGGACGGGAGGCACGGTGCCAGCTGGCACCGTGCCTCCCGTCTGTCACGTGGTGACGTCCGTCATCCGTCGGCCTGCGTCAGCCGCGGATCACCGAGATCTGGTCCGCCTGCGGACCCTTCTTGCCGGGCCCGACCACGTAGCGCACGTGCTCCGAGCCCTCGAGGGATCGGAGACCCGTCGTCACGACGATGCTGGAGAAGTGCGCGAACAGGTCCTGCGACCCGTCGTCCGGGGTGATGAAGCCGAACCCCTTGCTGCTGTCGAACCACTTCACGGTTCCGGTGGGCATGTTCCCCGCCCCCTAGTGGATCCGCAGTTGCGCGACCATCGGGCAGGCGAACGGGTCACGTGCAGCGAGTCCGACCCGGTTGAGGTACCGGACGACGATGCCGTAGGAGCGCAGCAGCGTGGTCTCGGTGTAGGGCACATCGAGCGTGTCGCAGTGGTCCCGGACGAGCAGGCGTGCCTGCTTCAGGGCCGGACGCGGCATCGACGGGAACAGGTGGTGCTCGACCTGGTAGTTCAGGCCGCCCATCAGGAACGAGACCCACCAGCCGCCCCGGATGTTGCGGGAGGTGCGGACCTGACGGGAGAAGAAGTCGACCTTCGCGTCGTGCGCGATCGTCGGCATGCCCTTGTGGTTCGGGGCGAACGAGGCGCCCATCATCACGCCGAAGACGGCGAGCTGCACACCGAGGAACGCGCAGGCCATGCCGAACGGCAGGAACCAGAACACGACCGTCAGGTAGATGCCGAAGCGGGCGACGAGCAGGGCGGCCTCGAGCCAGCGGTGCTTGACGTCGGCCTTCGTGCCGTTGCCGGTGACGATGCTCTGCACCGCGTAGCGGTGCAGGTTGAGGCCCTCGAGCGTCAGCAGCGGGAAGAACAACCAGCCCTGGAAGCGCATGAACGTCGTCATCAGCGGACCGCGAACGGCAGCGGCGTCCTCCGGCAGGAAGCGGATGCCGTCCGGGGCGATGTCCGGGTCCTTGCCGACGGTGTTCGGGTTGCCGTGGTGGCGGGTGTGCTTGTTCATCCACCACGAGTAGCTGAGGCCGACCATGAACGTGCCGAGCCAACGGCCGGCGTGGTCGTTCCACCGCTGCGAGGCGAAGACCTGCCGGTGTGCGGCCTCGTGCGAGAGGAACGCGAACTGCGTGAAGATGACGCCGAGTGCTCCGGCGACGATGAGCTGGAACCAGGAGTCACCGAGGAACGCGAAGGCGACCCAGGTGAGCGCGAGGCCGACGGCCAGGCTGGCGAACAGTGTCCAGTAGAACCCGGTGCGGCGGCGCAGGAGGCCGTTCTCCTTCACCTGCGCCAGGAGCGCGGAGTAGGTCGAGGTGCCGTTGCGGCTCCCCGATCCGGGACGAGTGCGGGTGTAACCCGGCGCGAGCGGAGTGGTGGTCATGAGGACCGACCTTCCGTTACGGATCGGTCCTTCAACCAATGCGAGTGAGTTCACGCGTTTGCGCTTGGCGCGACACTAGGGGCCGAAGATGCGTGTTCGCCTGGCAGTCCGCTTTGCGTCGGTCGGCGGTTCGGGGGACCCCGGTGCGGCCCGCGCGCGCCGCCTGCTGCCCGTCTGGCACGATCGGGACATGCCCCTCGACGGAACTCCCCTGGCACGGCTCGGCTTCCTGACCATCGGGTCCTTCGACCCCGCCCGACCGTCCGAAGGCCACGAGGACACGCTGCGGGTCATCGAACGCGCCGAGGCACTCGGCTTCGACAGCGCCTGGCTCAGACACCGGCACCTGCAGCACGGCATCTCCTCCCCCGTGGCGGTGATGGCCGCCGCCTCGCAGCGGACGTCGCGGATCGACCTCGGCACCGCGGTCACGCCGATCGGAGCGGAGAACCCCTTCCGGCTCGCCGAGGACCTCAGCACGGTCGACGTCCTGTTGGGCGGACGCCTGAACCCCGGCTTCTCGGTCGGCACCCCGATGCACTACGACCTGTACCGCGAGGCGCTCTACCCCGACACCGCCGACCAGGAGGACCTCGGGAACGACCGCCTGCTGCGGTTCCGTGACCTGGTGCGCGGCGACACGGTGACCGGAACCGACGCCGTCGAACGTCGAGGGATCGAGGAGTTCGCGAGCACCGTCCAGCCGCACAGCCCCGGCCTGGTCGACCGCATCTGGTACGGGACCGGCAGCACCAGGTCGGCGGTGTGGGCCGGCGAGAACGGCTTCCACCTGCTGACCTCGAGCGTCACGCGCAGCGAGCACGGCACCGACTTCGCCACGAACCAGCGGGCACAGATCGACGCGTACCTCGCGGCGCACCCCGACCCCGGCAACGCCCGGGTGTCACAGGGCCTGGTCGTCATCCCGACCGACACCGCGACGCGGGAGCAGGAGGCCCGCTACCGCGAGTACGTCGAGGAGCGTTCCGGGCGGGTCGGCGTGCCGATGGGCCCGGCGGGCATGCTCTTCGCCGCCGACCTCGTCGGGCCGTCCGCGGAGATCGCGGACCGGTTGCGCGCCGACGCCGGGTACCAGGCGGTCACCGAGGTCGCGTTCGCGCTGCCGTTCGCGTTCGAGCCGGAGGACTACGCGCAGATCATCACGGACATGGCGGAGCGGCTCGGGCCGGAACTCGGCTGGGCGCCGAAGCGCGCGGCCTGAGAGCGGCGTCAGAGCGTCGGACTAGTCACACCACATCCCAGGACTTGACCGATGCCGGGCGACGCAGTGGTCGAGGGGCCCGGACTTCGCGACGGCGTCAGGTAAAACGGCACCAGCCAACCTCATCGACCCAAGAGATGCCCCGCGCGCGGGTGTCTCAGCGAACTGGGCGCCTTGTCAGTGCCGTGACGGCGCAGTCCGCGCGAGCTCTGCAGCGAGAAACTCGGCTTCGGACCGAACGCCAACTGTCGTCAACCACCAATCAATGAGCTTTGTCAGGAGTCGCTCTTCATCCAATCCGAGGACTCCGGCCATGCGCGCGAAGGCTCGTTGATGATCGATCGATTGCGCAGCTTGGACAGACGTCCGAACCTCAGCGGGAGCGGCTCCGATGATCCGGGCGAATTCGTCGGCAGCGTTCTCGACGGCGAGCAGCATTTCGTGCTCAGGCGTTCCCTCCCCGGGTAAGAACAGCGTCCCAGGCGGTCGACCTTTCGTCCGCTCATCACCGTCGAGGACGGCACACGCCGCCAGCCGAGGAGAGCGGCGAGTGACGCGAGCAGCGCCGAGCGCCTCAGAAGCGCCCCCGCTCGCGATGACATCGAACCGGCCGTGCTCGGACCCGCTGAACCTGATGAGTGCTTCCCGCACGATACGTCCGGCGAGCGCGTCCTCGACGTAGACGATCGTCGTCACCGGCAGGGGCCCGCGCCCGAGAGCACGAAGCACCGCTTCCCCGCTGGACACCCGGTCCGCGCGGGTGCCCTCCGGAGCCGACGAGACGAGTCGCAGCATCGTGGGAGGCATCGAGGCGATGATGCTGCTCGAATGGGTGGCCATCACGACCTGGCACTGTGTCTTCTCGGCAAGACGAGCGACCTCTTCGGCCAATGGCAGGTGCGCGGGTGCCGCCAGGTACGACTCTGGCTCGTCGATGAGGACGACTTCCTTGTCGCTCGCGCCTCGCAAGATCCAGAGCAGGTAGACGACCCAGAACTCACCTCCGCTCAGCGTCCAGGTCGTGAACGGCACGTCATCGCGCAAGCCCTTGATGAGCGGGAAGAACATCCGGTCGTAGTCGTAGTCAGCCACCTGGATGTCTGTGTACCGATGCCCGAGGATCCGCCCCATCGCTTCGGTACCGGCCGCATCTAGAGCAGAGAAGGTCGCGGAGCCCTCGTGCCGGAGGGGGTACTCCTGCGCGGCCATGGCGAGCTCAGATACTGCTGAGAAGCCAGACACCATGGTGACGTCCAGGTCGGCAACTGGTGCAGCGTACTGCGGCACCTGCTCGATACGCGGGAGCGGCAATCGCACGTCGGAGGATGCCCCGTTCGATCCGAGTCTCATCTCGAATGACCCGACGAACTCGTCTCGGAAGTCGTATCCCGCTGGCGGCGTGCTGCTACTGACCTGCCAACCCGGCAGGAGCTCGTTCAGGACGTTGAGCAGGTACGTCTTGCCGGCGCCGTGCAGGCCGACGAGGAGCGTCATCCGCTCGAAGTCGATCCGCTGTCGCGCAATCACCGGCGATGAGTGAACAGTGATACTCGACAGGAGGTGCGAGCGTTGCGACAGCCGAACGAGCCGCCCGGCTCTCGCCTTCGACCCCTCCGCCACGAGTCCCCCTAGTGCATCCGGTCGGGCTGACAGGATTTGAACCTGCGACCCCTTGACCCCCAGTCAAGTGCGCTACCAAGCTGCGCCACAGCCCGCGAGCCCCGAGGAGCTCACGTCGCCCGCGTCCGACCGGAGCGCGGAGCAACCCGACAAGCATAGCGGACGCCGGACCCCCTCCGCGCCACGGCGCGTCGCGGCCGGACCCGCCCGCCGCACCGTCAAGCGCCCGGCCGCACCACCGACCGCCGCGCCGCCAACCACGGCAACCCGAACCCGGCGAGCACTCCCCCGAGCCCGTCCGCCGCCAGGTCCCCGATCGTGTCGACGTACCCGACGAAGATCGCCGAGTCCACGTAGGTGTGCCCCGCCCACTCCCCGATCTCCCACACGGCACCGATGCCGAACGCCGCCACGGCCGTCACGATGACGACGACCCCGAGCGGCGAGTCCGTCGCAGGCCGCACGACCCGCAGGTCGACGGCGATCACGTACGCCACTGCCGCGAGCAGCCCGGTCAGCAGCACGTGCACCACCTTGTCCCAGAGGAACACCGAGGTGTACCACTCCAGCACGCTGGACCACCCGGCGACGAGCACGAGCACGCACACGAGCACGTCGAACGCCAGCCGCAGCCCGAGCGTCCGCGGTACGACGACCCCGAGCAGGCACAGCGCCATCACCGGGAACGCGGTCCCGCCCCACCCGATCGTCGCGACGACGAGGCTCACGAGCGTCAGCCCGCGCACCACGTCGGCGACGAGGAACCGCGGCCGCAGGAACGTCGGCCCGAGCGTGCCGATCACGACGCCCACCGCACGACCGCGTGCACGGCCGCGTGGTCGGACGGCCACACTCCGCCCGGCTTCCGGTCCGACACGGCGACGCGCTCGACGGTCGCCTCCGCGGTCACCAGGACACCGTCGATGCGCCGGCCCCCGACACGCGGCGTCGCGTAGTGCGGGTACGTCCCGTACGGCTCGGTCACCGGCCTGGAGGCGCGACCCCAGCTGTCGACGACGCCCGCCTCCGCCAGTGCTCGCCAGGGGGCGGAGCCCACCCCGCAGTTCCAGTCCGCCATCACGACGGCGGGCAGGCCGCGTTCCCGGACGAGCCGCCCGAGCAGTTCGGCGGACCGCAGTCTGGCCCACGGCGAGACGACGTCGAGGTGGGTGGCGAGAGCGGTGAAGGACACGCCCGTGGCGCGGTCACGGACGACGGCACCGACGACGTGCCGCGGGAACGCAGTGGCCCAGCTCCGGGAGCCGGGCCGGTGCGGCGAGCGGGACAGCGCCCACGACCGGCGCTCGACCACCTCGAGGCGCGACCGGTCCAGGAACAGGCCCACCTGCTCCCCGCCTCCGCGCGGTCCGCGCCCGACCAGGACGGGTTCCCAACGCGAGCCGAGGGCGGCCGTGAGGTCCGCGGACTGCGCGGGCAGTGCCTCCTGGACGGCGAGGACCGTGGGTGCTTCGGAGGCGACGAGCGCGACCACCGCGTCCCGCCGCCGTTCCCACGCGTCGGGGTGGCCGGCCGGGCGCGGCACGCGACGGCGGACGTTGAGCGTCATGCAGTGCACGTCGGGCGGCTGCACCGCGCCGATGAGCGGGCGGTCGTCGTCGGGCATGCATCCCTTCTACGAGACGACACCCGTCGGATTCCCAGGGACCTCCCCGGACGGCTCGTAGGGTGGCCCGATGCGTTCCGGTCCCACCTCCCGTGTCCTCCTCGCACTCGCCGTCACCGGACTGCTGCTCGGGGCTGCCGGCTGCACGGCGGACCAGCACACGCCGGCGCGCCCGACCCTGGCGACGGCGACCGCCGACTCCGTGACGGTGGCCGCGCAGTCCGACGCCGCGGAGCGCTCCGTCCGGGTCAGCCGTGCCCTGTTCGCGACCGCCCCCGGCGCCGTCGTCGCGCCGGCCGACGACGCGTCAGCGGTCCGCGCCGCGGCGAGCGCCGCCGAGGCCGCGCACGTCCCCGTCCTGCTCGCCGGGAAGGACGACGCTCCCGTCGGCCGTGAGCTGAAGCGCCTCGGCGCCGACTGGTACCAGGCCGAGGGCGACGTGTCGGTCGACACCGACGTCCCGGAGCAGGACGCGCCGGACCGGGGCGACGCGCCGGAGTCGAGCCGTGCCTCCAGGCAGGCCACCGTCGTCGTGGCGGACGCGAGTGCCGACGCCGCGGTCGTGGCGACCGCCAAGGCCGCCGGTGCGCACGTCGTGACGATGCCGAGCGGGGTGACCGACCCGGCGGCCGCACCCGGCGTGGTGACGGCGCTGCACGACCGGGCGGACCACCCGACGGTCCTCGTCGGCGCGGCGTTCGACGATCTCGGCGACCCCGAGTGGGCGGTCCGTGCCGCGGAGAACGGCTGGCAGCTGCCGAACGGCGGGCAGCGGCCGTTCGACGGGCACCGGTACGTGGCGCTGTACGGCGCGCCGGGAGCACCGGCTCTCGGTGTGCTCGGCGAGCAGGACCCCGCGGCGACCGTGCAGCGTGCTCGGTCGGTCGCGGCGTCGTACAAGGGGCTCGGGGACGTGCCGATCACGCCCGCGATGGAGGTCATCGCGACCGTCGCGGCCGGGGACGCTGGCGCGGACGGGGACTACTCCACCGAGCTCCCCGTGGAGACCCTCGAGCCGTACGTCGATGCCGCGCACGACGCCGGGATGCCGGTGATCCTCGACCTGCAGCCGGGGCGCTCGGACTTCCTGTCGCAGGCGAAGCGGTACGAGTCCCTGCTCGCGAAGCCGGGCGTGTGGTTGGCGCTCGACCCGGAGTGGCGGCTGACGAAGGACCAGGTCCCGCTCGCGCAGATCGGGAGCGTGCAGGCGTCCGAGGTGAACGCGGTGTCCTCGTGGCTGGCGTCGCTCGTGCGGTCGAAGGGGCTGCCGCCGAAGGCCTTCGTCCTGCACCAGTTCCGGCTGTCGATGATCCAGGACCGCTCGGCGCTCGAGTCGCACCCCGAGCTGGACATGCTCATCCACGTCGACGGGCAGGGGTCGCAGCCCGACAAGCAGGCGACGTGGAAGGCGCTGCACGACGGTGCGCCGGAGGGCGTGCACTGGGGCTGGAAGAACTTCTACGACGAGGACCAGCCGATGCTGTCGCCACAGCAGACCATGGCGGACGTGACGCCGACGCCGTCGTTGATCACCTACCAGTAGGGGTTTTCCACAGCATGGAGGCGCGACCTGCGTTTCGTCGGTCGGTGCTGACAGCATGGGGGCATGGACACCACCGCCCCGCCTTCTGCAGACATCGCCGCCGAGGCACAGCAGGCGCTCGCTGCGCTCACGGGGCGCCCCGACGCGGTGTTCCACCCCGGCCAGCTCGAGGCGATCTCCGCCCTCGTCGAGCACCGGCAGCGGGCCCTCGTCGTGCAGCGCACCGGGTGGGGCAAGTCCGCCGTGTACTTCCTCGCGACGCTGCTGCTGCGCCGGCGTGGGGGCGGCCCGACGGTGCTCGTGTCCCCGCTGCTGGCGCTCATGCGCGACCAGGTCGCTGCGGCCGCCCGTGCTGGCGTCCGCGCGGTGTCGATCAACTCCGCGAACGCGCACGAGTGGGGCGAGACCCAGGCGGCACTCGCTCGTGACGAGGTCGACGTGCTGCTCGTCTCCCCCGAACGACTCAACAACCCGAAGTTCCGCGATGAGCAGATGCCGACGTTGATCGCCCGGATGGGGATGCTCGTCGTCGACGAGGCACACTGCATCTCCGACTGGGGCCACGACTTCCGGCCGGACTACCGGCGGCTCGCCGAGCTCATCCGGTCCCTCCCCCACGGCGTGCCCGTTCTGGCGACCACCGCGACGGCGAACGAACGCGTCGTCGAGGACGTCGCCGAGCAGCTCACCGCCGGCCCCGCGGACCCGGTCTTCACGATCCGCGGCTCGCTCGCCCGGGCATCGCTCCGGCTCGGCGTGCTCACGCTCCCGGATGCCCGGCAACGCCTCGGGTGGCTCCTCGCGCACCTCGGTGACCTGCCCGGCAGCGGCATCATCTACACGCTCACCGTCTCGGCGGCCGAGGACATCGCCCGGCTCCTGCGCGAGAACGGGTACGCCGTCCGTGCGTACACGGGGCGCACCGACACCGAGGAGCGCGAGCAACTCGAACAGCAGCTCAAGGGCAACGAGCTGAAGGCCCTCGTCGCGACGAGTGCGCTCGGGATGGGGTTCGACAAGCCCGACCTCGGGTTCGTCGTCCACGTCGGCGCGCCGTCCTCCCCCGTCGCGTACTACCAGCAGATCGGCCGTGCCGGGCGTGCCACCGACAACGCCGACGTGCTCCTGCTGCCCGGCCGTGAGGACCGCGAGATCTGGCAGTACTTCGCCAGCGCCTCGATGCCGACCGAGGCCCGGGCCTCCGCCGTGCTCAACGCCCTGTCCACCGACACCGCCATGTCGACCGTCGCACTCGAGGGCCTCGTCGACATCAAGCGGTCCACCCTCGAGCTCCTGCTCAAGGTGCTCGACGTCGACGGTGCCGTGCGCCGCGTCACCGGGGGCTGGGTGTCGACCGGGCAACCGTGGGAGTACGACGCCCCACGCTACGAGCGCGTCGCCGCCGCCCGCGCCGCCGAGGCCGCGTCCATGCTCGACTACGAGACGACCTCGCAGTGCCGCATGCAGCTCCTGCAGCAGGACCTCGACGACCCGTCCGCCGAACCCTGTGGTCGGTGCGACAACTGCGCCGGTGTGTGGTTCCCGACGGCCGTCTCCGACTCGGACTCGTCCGGGGCGGCCGCGGCGCTGGACAAGGTCGGCGTCGAGATCGCCCCGCGCGCGCAGTGGCCCTCGGGCATGTCGGCGCTCGGCGTCCCCGTCCGCGGGAAGATCGGCCCCGACGAGCTCGTGCAGCCCGGCCGCGCCGTCGCCCGTCTGACCGACCTCGGGTGGGGTGGCCCCCTGCGGGCGCTCTTCGCATCGACCACCGCTGACGCACCGATCTCCCGCGAGCTCGTCGACGGCTGCGTCCGAGCGCTCAAGGACTGGCCGTGGGAGACCCGGCCGACCGGGGTCGTGGCGATGTCGTCGCTGTCACGGCCCGAGCTCGTCGGGTCGTTGGCGCAGGCGCTGTCCTCGATCGGGCGGCTGCAGTTCCTCGGGACGCTCGGCCGGAGTGGCGGAACACCCCGAGGCGACGGCGCGACGAACAGCGCCTACCGGTTGTCGGGGGTGTGGGACACGTTCGTGGTCGACCCCTCGCTCGATGCGGCGCTGCAGTCACACGCGGGGCCGGTGCTGCTCGTCGACGACCTGGTGGACAGCCGGTGGACGATGACCGTGGCAGGACGCGAGCTCCGGCGTGCGGGGGCGTCGGCCGTGTTGCCGTTCGCGCTGGCCACGGTCGCCTGATCCGGGATCAGTCGGTCGCTGCGCCGATCGCGTCGAGCTCGGCAACTGCGTCCGCGGGCAGGGCGAAGCCTGCCGACGCGACGTTGTCGCGGAGGTGCGCGACCGACGAGGTCCCCGGGATGAGCAGCATGTTCGGCGATCGCTGCAGGAGCCACGACAGCGCCACCGTGAGCCGGGAGACCCCGAGGCGCTCGGCGACGGCGTCGAGTGCACCGGACTGCAGCGGTGAGAAGCCACCGAGCGGGAAGTACGGCACGTAGGCGATGCCCTGCGCTGCCGTGAGGTCGACGAGCGCGTCGTCCTCGCGCCGGGCGACGTTGTACAGGTTCTGCACGCAGACGACCGGGGCGATCGATCGGGCCTCGGCGAGCTGCTCGGCGTTCACGGTCGACACGCCCAGGTGCTTGATGAGTCCCTGCTGCTGCAGTTCGGCGAGCGCCTCGAACTGCGGCGCGAGACTGCCTGGCTCGGGTGCGTCGAAGCCGCCCACGCGGAGGTTCACGACGTCGAGCTGCTCGAGCCCGAGGTTCCGGAGGTTGTCGTGCACCTGGGCGACGAGCTCGTGCGGCTCGCGGGCGTGCGGCCACCCGCCCTCGGCATCGCGGCGGGCGCCGACCTTCGTGACGATGTGGAGGCCGTCGGCGTAGGGGTGCAGTGCCTCGCGGATGACCTCGTTCGTGACGTGCGGGCCGTAGAAGTCCGCCGTGTCGATGTGCGTGATGCCGAGTTCGACCACGGTGCGGAGGACGCGGATCGCCTCGGCGCGGTCGGTGGGCGGTCCGAAGACGCCGGGGCCAGCGAGCTGCATCGCGCCGTACCCGACGCGGGTGAGCTCGAGGTCGTCGGCGAGGCGGTACGTGCCGCCGGGGAGTGTCGTGTCGGTCATGTCCTCCACGATGCTCTCGTCGTCGATCCTGAGGCAGGCCCCGTCCGACCCTGGGACCACGAGGGCCAGGCTGCGGTCGGGGGTGGGGGTAGTGCCGACCGACTCGGAACGACGATGTCGACGTCGTACGACATCGACGAAGTCGCTTCCGCGCGCGTGCAACTCCCCGCGCGTGCACAGTGCGACAAGACCGACGTCGTACGGCATCGACGAAGTCGTTCAGAGTCCGCCCCCGACCGTCACCGCCGCGCGGGCTTCGGGAACGTCGCCCGCATGTGGTCGGTCGTCAGCACGTCCCCGATGCCGATCATCAGCAACGAGAACACGATCTGCTCGATGACCATCCAGAACGGGTAGAGCCCCGGGATCGCCGCGATCACGAGCGTGACGACCGGGAAGATCCGGCTGAACAACCGCAGCCGCTGGTACGCCCAGTAGTAGCCGAGCTGCGCCCGCCACGCGAACACGTAGAGCGTCAGGGTGATCAGCAGCACGACCGTCGCCCGGAACCACACCGCCCACGGGATGGTCTGCCCGGCGTTCGTCAGGAGCACGGCGACCACGATCGCCGCGAGCCCCACGACCGTCTCAGCGACGAGCAGCCACCGGATCCACCGGAACGAGCGGACCGTCTCGGGGTGTTCGAGCATGTCCTCGCGGATGACGTAGCCGGCCTGTCGCCCACCGGCCAACCGGTCGAGGTGCAGACGGCACCACAGTCGGTCGGCGAGGGCACCGAGCCCGGCGTTCTGCTGCGTCACCCTCCCATGGTGCCGCATCCCGCGTCGGGAACACGCACCGAGCCTCCCGGCGGGCGACGGTCAGCTGGTCGGTCGGTCGGTCGGTCAGTCGGTCGGGATGAGGGCAGCGCCCCCGAGGACGTCGCCGGAGTCAGGGTCCAGCACGACGAGCGAGCGGACCGGGTCCGGGACACCGCGGGGCGCCTCGAGGTCGAAGGTGATCGACCCGACGTCGGACGGGATCGTGCCGAGGTCGTCGTCCTCGCCGTGCCGCGTCCAGTACCCGCGACGCTCTCCGACCACCGTGCCCTCGGAGAGCAGCACCCGGACGTCGGGCAGCTCGGAGTCGTACGACGCCACCTTGAGGTCGGTGATCGTGACGAGCAGGTGTTCCCCGGTGCGCGCGATCCGGACGTGCCCCGAGGCGAACCGGTCGATCGGGAGGAGGTCGCCGGCGACCGGCGGGACGCGTCGCCACCACGGGTCGATCGGCGATCCGTGGGCATCGTCGTCGGTGTCGGGCACCGGAACGGGAGCGCCGAGCGTGTTCGACGGGGACACGCGCGTGCCGCCCTGCACCCCCTGCTCGGCGAGCGGGGTCGACGTCGCCACCGGCGTCGCGGCATCGATCCCACGCTCGGCCTGGATGGTGCGCCAGGCGAACAGGACCACGACGAGGGCGAGCACGGCGGCGGCTGCGAACAGCCATCGTCGTCTCGCCCCCGTCATGTGCGATCCCCCGGTGTCGCTCAGCGCTTGCGGCGCTCGCGCACGCGCATGTTGACGTTGATCGGCGTCCCCGAGAAGCCCCAGACCTCGCGCAGACGACGGGTGATGAACCGTCGGTACTGCGGGTCGAGGAAGCCCGTCGTGAACAACACGAACGTCGGCGGCTGGCTCGAGGCCTGCGTCCCGAACAGGATGCGCGGCTGCTTGCCACCGCGGACCGGGTGCGGGTGCTCCTGCACGAGTTCGGCGATGAAGGCGTTGACCTTGCCCGTCGGGATGCGGGTGTCCCACGACTCGAGCGCGGTCTCGAGGGCCGGCACGAGCTTCTCGAGGTGGCGGCCGGTGCGGGCCGACATGTTCACGCGCGGGGCCCAAGCCACGTGCGCGAGGTCCTGCTCGATCTCACGCTCGAGGTAGCGGCGGCGGTCGTCGTCGAGCAGGTCCCACTTGTTGTACGCCAGGACGAGCGCGCGACCTGACTCGAGGACGAGGTCGATGATGCGGAGGTCCTGCACGGAGATCGGCTCGGTGACGTCGAGGACGACCACGGCGACCTCGGCCTTCTCGAGCGCGGCCGTGGTGCGGAGCGAGGCGTAGAAGTCGGCGCCCTGCTGCAGGTGCACGCGCTTCCGGATGCCGGCGGTGTCGACGAAGCGCCAGACGCGGCCGCCGAGTTCGATCTGCTCGTCCACCGGGTCGCGGGTGGTGCCGGCGAGGTCGTTGACCACGACGCGTTCCTCGCCCGCGGCCTTGTTGAGCAGCGAGCTCTTGCCGACGTTCGGACGGCCGAGGATGGCGACGCGACGGGGCCCGCCGACCTCCTGCTTGGCGACGGCCGACGTGTCGGGCAGGGTCTTGATGATGAGGTCGAGGAGGTCCGCGACGCCACGGCCGTGCAGGGCCGACACGGGGTGCGGCTCGCCGAGACCGAGGTTCCAGAGCTCGTAGGCGTCGAGGTCGCGGCGGTCGTCGTCGGACTTGTTCGCGACGACGATGACCGGGCGGTCGGTGCCGCGGAGCATCTTCACGACGTGCTCGTCGGTGGCGGTGATGCCGACCGTGACGTCCACGACGAAGAGCACCGCGTCGGCGAGGTCGATCGCGACCTCGGCCTGGGCGGCGACGGAGGCGTTGATGCCCTGTGCGTCGGGCTCCCAGCCGCCGGTGTCGACGAGGGTGAAGCGCTTGTCGTTCCACTCCGCCTTGTAGGAGACACGGTCACGCGTGACGCCGGGGACGTCCTGCACGACGGCCTCTCGACGGCCGAGGATGCGGTTCACGAGCGCCGACTTGCCGACGTTCGGGCGTCCGACGATCGCGAGCACCGGGTACGCCGGCAGGTAGGTGATGCCGTCCTCGCCGAGCTGGCCGGCTTCGAGCAGGGCGACGTCTTCCTCGTCGAGCTCGTAGTCCTCGAGCCCGGCGCGGAGCGCGGTCGCCCGCTGTTCGGCCTCGGCCTCGTCGAGCCCGGCGAGCCGCTCGCCGAGCGCGTCGTCGTACTCCGGGAAGTCGTCTCGGTCTGAGTTGTCCAGCTGCGCCATGTGGGTGTCCTTGCCGGCGACCGTTCGGCCGCGTGTTGTCAGTGCGTGGCCGCGCGTGGCCCTGGTGGTCAGTACCCGGCCGCGCGGGCCAGGTCGACGACCGCTTGCACGGTCTGGTCGAAGTCGAGGTCGGTGGAGTCGAGCGTCGTGACGCCGTCGGCGGCGTTCATGAAGTCGACGACCTTCGCGTCCGCCGCGTCGCGACGAGCGAGTGCGGCGGAGGTCTCGGCGGCCGACTGGGTGGTGACCTCAGCCGAGCGCCGGGCCATTCTAACGGACTCGTCGGCCGTCAGCAGGATCCGGACCTCGGCGTCGGGTGCGACGACCGTGGTGATGTCCCGACCCTCGGTGATGATGCCCCGGCCATCGGCCTTGCGCATCACGTTCCGGAAGAGCTGCACGAGCCGCTGGCGGACCTCCGGCAGCTTCGCGATGTGGGCCACCGCGCCGGTGACCTCGGGCGTGCGGATCGCGTCGGTGACGTCGGCGCCGTTCACCCGGACGAAGTAGGCGTCGGGGTCGGTGCCGATCGCGTAGTCGAAGGTGTCCCAGCTCGCCAGGATCGCCGCGGCGTCGTCGAGGTCGACCTGTTCCTGCAGGGCGTGCCACGCCAGCGCCCGGTAGGCGGCGCCGGTGTCCTGGTAGCCGAACCCGAGCGCACGGGCCGCGGCCCGGGACACGCTCGACTTGCCGCTGCCTGCGGGGCCGTCGACCGCGATCACGAACTTCGCGACGAAGGCGCCGTCCGGCAGCCCGGCGGGGATCGGAGCGCTCGTGGAACCCGGCTCGCCACCGCCCTGCCCGTCGAGCCCGCCACCGGCACCGCCGATCGGGCCGGGCTGGTCGTCGGGCGTGGGCAGACCCGTGTCGGGTCCGTCCGGACCACCGGTCACACCGGACTCGGCGGCTGCGTGCGTTTCGTTCAGGCCCATGCTGCTGCGATCCTCCATCCGCGCCCCTCGAGTTCCTCGACGAGTCGCTGTTCCTGCTCGGGCACGACCGACACCTCGACGATGCCGATCTGCGCGCCCGGTGAGTGCTCGAGGCGCATGTCCTCGAGGTTGATGCCGATCTCCCCGATGAACGTGAGGAGGGCGGCGATCTGCCCGGGGGTGTCATCGACGAGGACGACGACCTGGGCGAAGCGCTTGGTGGTGCCGTGCTTGCCCGGCAGCCGCTCGACACCGCGGTTGCCCGCGGCGATGGTCTCGGCGATGGCACGGGGCGACCCGGACCCCGCCGGGTCGTCCAGCGCCGCGAGGACACGGTCGAGGTCGTCACGGAGGTCCGCGAGCACCGGCCGGATGCGCGACGCGTTCGCGCCGATGATCTGCACCCACAGGCCCGGGTCACTCGCGGCGATGCGGGTGACGTCGCGGACACCCCCGCCGGCGAGGCCGAGCGAGCCCGAAGGGGCATCCCGGAGCCGGGCGGCCATGAGCGTCGAGACGAGCTGCGGCGTGTGCGAGACGTAGGCGACCGCGAGGTCGTGCGACTCCGGGTCCATGGGGACGACCGTCGCACCGACGTCGAGCGCCAGGTCCTCGACCACGGCGGCTCGCTGGTAGGTGATGTCGTCGTGTCCGGCGATCACCCAGGGCTGCCCGAGGAACAGGTCGGCGCGCGCTGCCGTCGGGCCGCTGCGTTCCCGACCGGCCATCGGGTGCGAGCCGATGTAGCGGCCGACGTCCGCACCCGCGGCACGCAGCGCGTCCAACGGACCGGACTTCACGCTCGCGACGTCGGTGACCACCGCGTCCGGGAAGGCGGCGAGCTCCCGCGACACCACGGTCGCCACCACGTCCGGCGGGACGGCCACCACGACGAGTTCTGGATCGTCGCCAGAGGCCGGACGTCGCCCGGCGCCGTAGTCGACGGCGAGCGCGAGCGCCGCGGGCGAGACGTCGTCGAGGACGACGTCCACGCCCTTCTCGCGGAGCGCCAGGCCGATCGACGCACCGAGCAGTCCGGCGCCGACGATCCGCACGGGTCCGCGCAGCCGCCGGTCGATGTCCGGGGCGTCGTGCGGGTCGGGGGCGTCGGTCACCCGGCAAGCCTACCGATCGTCAGTCCGAGGACTCCTCGTCGTCGGCGCCCTGTGCAGAACCCTTCGCCTCGCGGGCGATGCGGAGGAGTTTGCCCAGCTCGACGGTCGAGAGCTCCCGGGTCTTGCCGATCGGCAGCGACCCGAGGTGCAGCGGCCCGAACGAGCGCCGGACGAGTTCGAGCACCGGGTGGTCGACCTCGTCGAGCATGCGGCGGACGATCCGGTTGCGACCGGAGTGCAGCGTGATCTCGACGAGCGACTCCCCGCGCGAGGATTCCAGCAGTCGCACCTTGTCGGCGGCGATCGGCCCGTCCTCGAGCTCCACACCGTCGAGCAGGCGCTGCACCGTCGCCGGGTTCACGTTGCCGCGCACCTTCGCGATGTACGTCTTCGTCACCCCGAACGACGGGTGCGCGAGCACGTGCGCCAGGTCGCCGTCGTTGGTGAGCACGAGCAGGCCCGACGTCTCGGTGTCGAGGCGGCCGACGTTGAAGAGGCGTTCCTCGTACCGGTCGACGTACTCGGACAGGTCGCGGCGTCCGCGCTCGTCCTGCAGGCTCGACACCATGCCGGTCGGCTTGTTGAGCAGCACGTAGCGGCGCGAGCTGTCGATCTGCACGGGGACGCCGTCCACGGCGATCTGGTCGGTCTCGGGGTCGACGCGCCGGCCGAGCGCGTCGACGACCTCGCCGTTGACCGTCACGCGGCCCTCGACGATCAGGTTCTCCGCGACGCGGCGAGATGCCACGCCCGCAGCGGCGATCACCTTCTGCAGGCGCTCGCCCTCAGCCTGGAGGCCCGGTGCGGCCCCGGCGGTCGCCGTCCCGTCCGCCGCGTCCCAGTCCGGGATGATCGGGCGCTCGGGCGTGCCCTCGAGCGGCTGGCCCTGCTGGTCGCGGGCGCCCTCGGGCCGCGGGGTGGTGCGGCGGTCGGTGCCGCGCGGGCCGGTGCTGCGGGGACGGTCGCCGTTGCGCGCCGTCGTGGTGCCGCCGACGTAGCGTCGGCCGTTGTGCCACACCGTGCTCGGTCGGCCGTCGGGGGCGCGGCGGTCCTCGCGGGCCGGGTCACGGCGGCGGTCGTCGTCGCGGCGTGGAGCAGGGCGCCGGTCGTCACGGCGATCATCGCGCCGGTCGTCGCGGCCACGGTACCCACCGCGGTCGTCCTCGCGGCGCGGGGCGTCACGGCGGTCGTCGCGACCCCCGTACCCACCAGCGTTCGACGGACGCTCGTCACGGCCGCGGTACCCGCCGGAAGCGGGACGGTCGTCACGGCCGCGGTACCCGCCACTGGATGCCGGGCGGTCGTCGCGGCCGCGGTACCCACCACGGTCGTCCTCACGGCGGTTGAACCCGCCGCGGTCGCCACCACGGCGGTCGTCGTCACGGCCGACGAAACGGCCACGGTCTCCCCCGCGGTCGTCCCGACCCCGGTACCCACCCGACGCCGGACGCTCGTCGCGACCCCGGTACCCACCCGACGCCGGACGCTCGTCGCGACCGCGGTACCCACCGGAGGTCGGACGGTCGTCGCGACCCCGGTACCCACCGGAGGTCGGACGGTCGTCGCGACCCCGGTACCCACCGCGGTCGTCGTCGCGGCGCGGGGCCTCCCGGCGGTCGTCACGACCCCGGTACCCGCCGCCGTTCGACGGACGCTCATCGCGGCCGCGGTACCCGCCACCGGATGCCGGGCGCTCGTCACGGCCGCGGTACCCACCACGGTCGTCGTCCCGGCGCCCGGAACCCCCACGGTCGTCACGCCCGCGGTAGCCGCCACCGGCGGCCGGGCGGTCGTCACGGCCGCGGTACCCGCCGCCGCTCGACGGACGCTCGTCGCGACCCCGGTACCCACCCGAAGCGGGACGCTCGTCGCGACCCCGGTACCCACCGCGGTCGTCGCGACCCGAGTCGCCAGACCGGCCGCCTGCTCGACCGGAGCCGGCGTTGCGGTCGCGTGACGCGCCTCCAGTCCGACCCGAACCGCCCCGCGGGCCGCCTCGTCGTTCTTCCTCATACGCGGCCATCGGGGATCCCTTCGTTCTGCTCGAAGCCGTCCGCACCGTCGTCCAGGAGGGGCGAGATGAGCGGCAGCTCGTCGAGCGAGTTGATGCCGAGCTGCTGCAGGAGCAGGTCGGACGTGACGTAGTTGATGGCGCCGGTCTCGGCGTCGGTGAAGGACTCCTCGATGAGCCCGCGGGCGACGAGGGTCCGGACGACGCCGTCGACGTTCACCGCACGGATCGAGGCGATCTGCGAGCGGGTGATCGGCTGCTTGTAGGCGACGACCGCGAGGGTCTCGAGGGCGGCCTGGGACAGGCGGGAGGGGCGCTCGGCCTCGACGAACTGCTCGACGACGTCGTCGAGGTCCTGTCGGACGTAGAAGCGCCAGCCGCCACCGACCTCGCGGAGTTCGAACCCGCGGCGGATCGTGCCGTCGACACCGTCGAAGTCCGCCACGAGGCGCTCGATCGCCTGCCGGACCGCGGGCACCGGAGCACCAACGGCCGCGCCGAGCGACACGAGCGACTGGGGTTCGTCGGCGATCATGAGGATCGCCTCGAGCTGCCGGTCGATCGGGACCGCGTGCGCTGCGCGAGCGTGGATCTCCTGCTCGATCGCGCGGGCGTCGGCCATCTCGTCGGCGCCGCCGGGTTCGGCGCTGGACGTGTCGTGCACGTCATCCGTCATAGTCGGCTCCCAGGTTGGCGAGGCTCTCGTCGGACCAGTCCTCGGCGGTCCAACGCAGCGTCAGCTCCCCGAGCGGTTCGAACTGTTCGAACGAGATGGACGCGTTCCGGTACAGCTCCAGGATCGCGAGGAAGCGAGCCACCACGATACCCGTCTCCGAGACGCCGGCGACCAGTTCGCGGAACGAGACGTCCTCGTCGGCGCGGGTCCGGAGGATCGAGACGACGATGGCGGCCTGCTCGCGGATGCTCACGAGCGGGGCGTGCAGGTGGTCGAGTCCGACGGTGGGGAGCTCCCGCGGCGCGAACGCGAGGGTCGCCAGCGCGGCGAAGTCCTGCACCGAAAGGGTCCACACGAGTTCGGGCGTCTTGGCGCGGAACCGTTCCTCGAGCCGGACGCTCCGGACGTGCCGGCGGGACTCGGCCAGCCATCGGGAGCCGAACCAGTCGGCGGCCTGCTTGAACGCCCGGTACTGCAGGAGCCGGGCGAACAGGAGGTCGCGGGCCTCGAGCAGGGCGACGTCCTCGGCGTCGACGAGTTCACCCTGCGGCAGGAGCCCGGCGATCTTCAGGTCGAGCAGGGTCGCCGCGACGACGAGGAACTCGCTGGCCTCGTCGAGCTCGTCCGCCGACTCGGCCAGGCGGACGTACTCGATGAACTCCCCCGTCACCGCACCGAGCGAGACCTCGGTGATGTCGAGTTCGTGCTTGGTGATGAGCGACAGCAGCAGGTCGAACGGGCCGTCGAAGTTGCGGAGCCGAACCCGGAAGCCGGGCGCGGTCTGCGTGCCGGCGGGCGCTGGCGCGTCGGCCGGCTGTTGGACGACGGCGTCGTCAGGCGACGGCGCCACGCTCGACGAGCTCCCTGGCGAGCTGCCGGTACGCGTGCGCGGCGGCGTGGTCCGGAGCGGTCTGCGTGATCGGACGGGCCGAGACCGTGGCGTCCGGGAACTTCACCGTGCGGCCGATGACCGTGTCGAGGACGCGGTCGTCGAAGGTGTCCACGACGCGCTCCATGACCTCACGCGAGTGCAGCGTTCGTGAGTCGTACATCGTCGCGAGGATGCCGTCGAGCGTCAGCGCCGGGTTGAGCCGGTCGCGGACCTTGTCGATCGTCTCGATGAGCAGGGCGACGCCGCGCAGCGCGAAGAACTCGCACTCGAGCGGGATGAGCACGCCGTGCGCCGCGGTGAGGGCGTTCACGGTGAGCAGTCCGAGCGACGGCTGGCAGTCGACCAGGATCACGTCGTAGTCGTTCGCGACCTTCCGCAGCACGCTCGCGAGGATCTGCTCCCGAGCGACCTCGTTGACGAGGTGCACCTCGGCCGCGGACAGGTCGATGTTCGCCGGGATGACGTCGAGGTACGGGGTGTTCGTCGGCTGGATGACCTGGTTCGGGTCCTTGATCGACCCCATCAGCAGGTCGTAGACGGTGGGGATGTCGTGGGTCCGCACGCCGAGGCCCGCGGACAGCGCGCCCTGCGGGTCGAAGTCGACGGCGAGGACCTTGCGGCCGTACTCCGCCAGCGCCGCACCGAGGTTGATGGACGTCGTGGTCTTGCCGACGCCGCCCTTCTGGTTGCAGAGCGCGATGATGCGAGCGGGGCCGTGACCGTCGAGTTCCTCGGGCACCGCGAACTGCCGGACGGGCCGTCCGGTCGGACCGAAGGTGGTCTCGCCGGTTCCGGGGGTGGTCGTCGGGTTCGTGCTCACCCGGCCATCGTACCGGCGACCGGCCGCCGGGCCGGGCCGCACCGCCGTGGGCGTGGGTGCGGGATCCGCTGGCCGCGGGGCGGACGCGAGCCGTGCCTCCCGGCAGTCCGCCGGTGCGTGTCGCGTCCGCGAGACGCTCATCGGACTGGAGGCGCGGATCACGCTGGGCGGAGCGCCACCCGCATGCTGTCCACGCGTTCCGCGATGACGGCGTCCGCCGTCCAGCGCTGCTGCAGCCGACCGACGAGCTCCTGCACCTGCGCCTGGTCGAGCCCGGGGTGGAGCGCGAGGCCCACGGTCAGCTCCGCCCCGGCGAACCGCCCGAGCGGGTCCCCCGGTGCGAGCTCGACCCGAGCCACCGCACCCTCACCGACGACGGAGTCGGCGAAGGCCTGCCCGACCTCCGGGTCCTCGAAGCAGGGCGTCCACGGCAGGTCCTGCCCGAGTGCCCACACGGCCGGGCGACGCAGGACGAACTCGGTCGGCGAGGTCGGGTCGAGCACGACGAGCTGGGTCTCCTCGCTCGCCGCCGCCATCGCGACCCGGCGCGACTCGGACGGTACGGGCCGTGCCCCGGCGTCCCACGCACGCATCGCCTCGACCGAGGTGAACGCCGGCATCACGCTGCGGCCGTCCGGCCCGGCGACCGTGATGATCGAGAGTTCCTGGGTCTTGTCGACGAGCTTGCCGGTGGCGGTGTGTCCGACGTCCCCGGCCTCGGCGACGAGCGGGATGAGCAGGCGCGCGGTGCGCAGGGCGTCGACGATCGCCCGCTGGGACCCGCCGTCGGGCAGCGCGGTGATGGCCGCGACGAGCGATGGGTCGGCGAGACCGTCGTCGTCGTCGAAGGTCGTGTCGTGCTGCTCGAACGTCCGTCCGGCCCACGCGATGCCCGCGGAGTCGGCGGCGCCGCCCGGGGTGTGCGCGTCGTCCGGGTGCCCCTCGCCCGCCGGTGCGTCGGGTCCGGCGCCGCGGCCGTTCGAGATGCCCGCCACGCGGCTACTCCGATGCGATGTCGAGGGCGGCCGGGAGCGTGAACGCCCCCGAGTAGAGCGCCTTGCCGATGATCGCGCCCTCGAGGCCGTGCGGCACGAGCTCGCGCAGCGCCCGCAGGTCGTCGAGGGTCGAGATGCCGCCGGAGGCGACGACGGGCTGGTCGGTGCGGTCGCAGACCTCGCGGAGCAGGTCGACGTTCGGGCCCTGCAGCGTGCCGTCCTTCGTCACGTCGGTCACCACGTAGCGGGCGCAGCCGGCCTCTTCGAGCCGGTCGAGGACCTCCCACAGGTCCCCGGCGTCCTCGGTCCAACCACGGCTCGCGAGCGTGGTGCCGCGGACGTCGAGCCCGACGGCGATCTGCTCGCCGTACGTCCGGATCACGCGGGCGGCCCACTCGGGGTTCTCGAGCGCGGCCGTGCCGAGGTTGACGCGTGCGGCCCCGGTCGCGAGGGCGGCCTCGAGCGAGGCGTCGTCGCGGATGCCGCCGGAGAGCTCGACGGCGACGCCCTCGACCTCACGGATGGCGTGCGCGATGATCTTGCGGTTGTCACCACGGCCGAACGCGGCGTCGAGGTCGACGAGGTGGATCCACTCGGCACCATCGTCGCGCCACGTGCGGGCGGCCGATACCGGGTCGCCGTAGGAGGTCTCACTGCCGGCCTCCCCCTGGGTGAGGCGCACCGCCTGGCCGTCGACGACGTCCACGGCGGGCAGCAGGACGAGGGGCGGGGTGGCGATGAGGTCGGTCATGGTCCTGTTCTCGGTTGCGGTGGGGTCGGACGGGTTCAGAGCGAGTCGACCCAGTTGCGGAGCAGGCGGATGCCCGGCTCGCCCGACTTCTCGGGGTGGAACTGCGTGGCGGTGAGCGGGCCGTTCTCGACGGCGGCGACGAACCGCTGGCCGTGCTCGGCCCAGGTCAGGCGCGGCGCGCGGAACGGGCCGTACTCCTCGAGCGGGAAGTCGGTGACGCCGTAGGAGTGCACGAAGTAGAAGCGTTCGTCGTGGAGACCGTCGAACAGCACTGAGTCCGCAGGGGCCTCAACCGTGTTCCAGCCCATGTGCGGCAGGACTTCGGCCTGGATCTCCTCGACCGTGCCCGGCCACTGCCCGAGCCCCTCGACGTCGACCCCGCGTTCGATGCCGCGGGAGAACAGCACCTGCATGCCGACGCAGATGCCGAGCACCGGTCGCCCACCCGCGAGCCGGTGGTCGACGATCTCGCCGCCCCGCACGCCCTCGAGCTGGTCGATCACGGCCGCGAACGCTCCGACGCCGGGGACGAGCAGGCCGTCGGCGTTCAGTGCGGCCTGCTTGTCCGAGGTCAGCGTGACGTCGGCACCGGCGCGCTCCAGCGCCTTGGCCGCGGAGTGGACGTTGCCCGATCCGTAGTCCAGGACGACGACGTTCGGCCTCGCGCCCGTCACAGCTTCCCCTTGGTGGAGGGGATGCCGTCGACGCGCGGGTCGAGTTCGACCGCCTTGCGCATGGCCCGGGCGAACGCCTTGAACTCGGCCTCGGCGATGTGGTGCGGGTCACGGCCCTCGAGGAGCCGCACGTGCACGGTGATCCCGGCGTTGAAGGTGATCGCCTCGAACACGTGGCGGACCATCGATCCGGTGAAGTGTCCGCCGATGCGGTGGAACTCGAAGCCGGCGGGTTCACCCGTGTGCACGAGGAACGGACGGCCCGAGACGTCGACGACCGCCTGCGCCAGTGCCTCGTCGAGGGGCACGAGGGCGTCGCCGTAGCGGCCGATGCCCGACCGGTCGCCGAGGGCCTGCTTGAGCGCCTGTCCGAGCACGATGCCGGTGTCCTCAACCGTGTGGTGCACGTCGATGTGGGTGTCGCCGGTCGACCGCACGCGGAGGTCGATCAAGGAGTGCTTGCTGAACGCCGTCAGCATGTGGTCGAAGAACGGCACGCTCGTCGAGATGTCGGACGTGCCGGTGCCGTCGAGGTCGAGCGCGAGTTCGATGCTCGACTCGCTCGTGCTCCGGCTGATCGTGGCGGTGCGCGCGGTCATGCTGCAACCCTAACCGGCGGCTGGTCGGCGGCGACGCGGCGCATGGCGTCGAGGAACGCGGTCGTCTCCTCTTCCGTGCCCGCGCTCACGCGGAGGTGGTTCGGGATGCCGAGGTCACGCACGATGACGTCCTGGTCGAGCAGCGCCTCGAACGCCGCGTGCGGGTCTGCGACGCCGCCGAAGAGGACGAAGTTCGACCAGGTCTCGTAGGTGCGGTAGCCCATCGCCTGGAGTTCGGTGACCATCCGGTCACGCTGCTGCTTGATGTCGTCGACCATCGCGAGCATCTCCGGGGCGTGCCGGAGCGCGGCGACCGCCGCCGCCTGGGTGAGCGCGGACAGGTGGTACGGCAGCCGGACGAGGCGGATCGCGTCGATCACAGCGGGATGGGCGGCCATGTACCCGACGCGGGCACCGGCGAACGCGAACGCCTTGCTCATGGTGCGGGACACGACGAGGCGCTCCCGACCGGGCAGCAGCGTGAGGGCGCTCGGCGCATCGGACGGCATGAACTCGGCGTAGGCCTCGTCCACCATCACGATGCCGTCGGTCGCGGCGTACGCGGCCTCTATGGTCTCGATCGGCAGCGGCGTGCCCGTGGGGTTGTTCGGCCCGCACAGGAACACGATGTCGGGCTGGTGCTCGCGGATCGCCGCCACGACCGTCTCAGGCGAGATGCGGAACTCGTCGTCGCGCTGCGCCGGGATCCACGTGGTCCCCGTCCCCGAGGCGAGGATCGAGTGCATCGAGTACGTGGGCGGGAAGCCGAGCACCGTACGCCCGGGTCCGCCGAACGCCTGGAGCAGCTGCTGCAGGACCTCGTTCGAGCCGTTCGCCGCCCAGATCTGGTCGGGCCCGATCTCCTGGCCCGGCCCGAGACCACGCTGGAGGTAGTCCGCCAACGACTGACGGAGCTCGGTGAACTCGCGATCCGGGTAGCGGTTCACGGTCGTGAGGGCCTGCCGGATCGACTCCACGATGTCCTCGGCGACGTCAGCCGGCACGGGATGCGTGTTCTCGTTGACGTTGAGCTGCACGCGGACGTGCTTCTGGGGGGCGCCGTACGGGCTCTGCCCGCGCAGGTCGTCTCGGATCGGGAGGTCTTCGAGCGTGAATGCCACCGATCCATCGTAGGCCGCGTGGACGCCACGGAGACCGGCCGTCCGGACGGTGCGCGGGCTGGCTGCTACTTGCCGGAGGTGTACTGCGCCGGAATGGCGATCCGCTCGCCAGCCTGCAGGCCAGCGCCGTCGAGCGCGTTGAGGCTGATGACGTCCTGCACGAAGTCGCGCGGGTCGGCGTTCGGCGCAGTCTCCTCCGCCAGCTGCCAGAGCGTCTCGCCCGGCTGGATGGTGACGGTGTCGAAGTGGACGTTCGCCTGCGTGTTGCCGGCGGACGCCTGCCCGCCGTTCAGCACCGCGAGGGCGACGGCCAGGAGCAGCGGGATCGCGGCGAGCGTCGTGATGACGAACCGCCCGCGGCGCGTGAGGCGCAGGCGCGTACGCACGGCGGGCGCCGTGGGGCGCTGGATGTCAGCGATGGCGATGGTGCTCATGTCGTTCTTGCCTTCCCGTTCGGGTGAACCGAAGTCCTGTACCGAACATAGTTTCGAATGCGAGGTCGCACAAGTCCTGTTCGGAGATTTCTGGGGAGATTTCTGCCGACACGCTCGAACAGGTGTTTGTTCGGCGTGGGCCGGTCGGATACTGTTTCGACCGACTGGGACAAGTCAAACGGGGACCACCGACATTCCCGCGGGCACCGTCCCAGCACCGACGAAGGGCGAGACGACGTGGCGGACGAACTGCGGGTCCAGAAGCCGCTGACGGCGAAGCAGCAGGCGATCCTCGACGCGATCCGTGCGTCGATCGCCAGCCGGGGGTACCCGCCGAGCATGCGCGAGATCGGCGATGCCGCCGGTCTGTCCTCACTCTCCAGCGTCTCCCACCAGCTCGGGCAGCTCGAATTGGGCGGCTGGATCCGACGCGACCCGAACCGCCCCCGCGCGCTCGAGGTCCTGGTCGACGAGCCGACGCCGGACGTCGACGGCCCCGACGTCGACGCCACCACGCTCGTACCGCTCGTCGGCCGCATCGCCGCCGGTGTGCCCATCACGGCCGAGCAGCACGTCGACGAGATCGTGCCGCTCCCCCGTCAGCTGGTCGGAACCGGCGACCTCTTCATGCTCAAGGTCGTGGGCGAGTCGATGATCGACGCCGCGATCTGCGACGGTGACTGGGTGGTCGTCCGATCACAGCAGACCGCGGAGAACGGGGACATCGTCGCCGCGATGCTCGACGAGGAAGCGACCGTCAAGGTCTTCCGGCAGCGGGACGGTCACACGTGGCTACTCCCCCGCAACACGGCGTTCGAGCCGATCCTCGGCGACGCGGCCACCGTGCTCGGCAAGGTCGTGGCGGTCCTCCGCTCGATCTGACCTGCGTCCCCATCGAGGGAGCAGCAGTCGTCGAGTCCAACGCGTCAACCCGACGATTCCTGCTCACTCGACGTCGTGGGCAGGCCCGCGCTGGGTACGCCCCGCGGTCAGGACGCGACGGGCGCCACCACGAAGGGGTCGAGCTCCGCGACCTGGCGCTGGAACACCCGCACGTCGAGCCGGGTGCCGTCCTCGACGTAGGCGACCGACTCCACCGCACCCGCGTCGTGCAGGGACGACACGAGGTCGCCCCGGTCGTACGGGATCACCACGGTGAGGGACACGTCGGGCTCGGGCAGGCGGGACTCGATCGCCTCGAGCAGGCCCTGGATGCCCTCGCCGGTGCGCGCCGAGACGAACACGGCGTCCGGCACGAGGCCGACCAGCACGAGCCGCTGCGACTCGTCGATCAGGTCCGCCTTGTTGAACGCGACGATCTCCGGGATCTCCCGGGCGCCGACGTCGCCGATGACCTCGCGCACGGTCGCCAGCTGCGCGACCGGGTCGGGGTGCGAGCCGTCGACGACGTGCACGATGACGTCCGCCTCGCCGACTTCCTCCAGCGTGGAGCGGAAGGCCTCCACGAGCTGGTGCGGCAGGTTGCGCACGAAGCCGACGGTGTCGACGAAGGTGAACTCGCGGCCCTTGGCGCTCTCGGTCCGGCGGACCGTGGCGTCGAGCGTCGCGAAGAGCTGGTTCTGGACGAGGACGCCCGCGCTCGTCAGCCGGTTCAGCAGCGACGACTTGCCCGCGTTGGTGTAGCCGGCGATCGCGACGCTCGGGACGTCGTTGCGGTGTCGGTCGGCCCGCTTGGCCTCACGTGCGGGACGGAACCCGGCGATCTGCCGACGGAGCTTCGACATGCGGGTGTGGATGCGCCGACGGTCGAGCTCGATCTTCGTCTCACCGGGACCACGCGAGCCCATGCCGGCGCCACCGGAGACCTGACC
>Ga0153924_1000370_pt1 | contig 28983 bp, 33 predicted proteins | sample TSNJ008MetaG_FD_104709 | JGI IMG/M metagenome (GOLD analysis project Ga0153924, IMG submission 104709) | Attine ant fungus gardens microbial communities from New Jersey, USA - TSNJ008 MetaG | ecosystem: Host-associated > Fungi > Mycelium > Unclassified | place: USA: New Jersey, Wharton State...
GCTCTCCACGACGTCGACGGGCTGCGTGGTGAGGTCGATGACCTCGTAGGTGACGCCCTTGTTGTCGAGGGCACGGTACGTGGCGGTGCACTGCACGCACGACGGCTTGCTGTAGACGGTGACCATGGTCCGCTCCGTTCAGTCGTTCGAGGTGGTTCGGGGGAGGGTGTCGACGAAGGTCACGCGGTCCCCGCCGGCGATCGCGTGCGTGCTGTGCAGCACCCACCCGCGTCGCCCGTGCCGGCTCAACTCCGTGTCGCGGTCGGCCAGCTGACGGAGCCGCTGCCCGCCCTCGTCGTTCGGCACCGACGTGACGAACGTCGTCATCTCCTGCATCGGGTCACCTCTCCCTCTCGTTGTTTTGCCGTGAAGGCGACTTGTCGCCGCTAGGACGATCGGGTGGAGTGCAACCCTCTGTGGCGGCGACGGGAAGAAGTTCGGGGCGAAATAAGGGAGCGCAGCGACCGCGTCCCGAACTTGTTCCCGGCGTCGGCGGCTTGCCGCTTGCACGGAGCCCGAGCGTCCGTACGCTGCCGAAGGCTTCACGGCAAAACAACGAACGCCCGCCCGGCTCCGCCGGGCTCCATCGGCCGCCTGCGGCTCCCGAGCAGCGGCGCCCTGGACCGGCACCGCTGCACCCGAGCGGACATGACGAAGGCCCCACCGAGCGATGCTCGATGGGGCCTTCTGGTCGATCGGGTGCGACTAGTGCTGGTACTCCGGTGCCGCCTGCTCAACGGGCTGCGCTGGCGTCGTCGACGAGCGTCGGCGTCGCTTCGGGGCGGCCGCTCCGGGCGCACGCGCGCCCGTCTGCCGCAACTCCTTGTCGGACCACCCGGCTTTCATCGCCGCGTCCCACGCGCGGCTGTGTCGCTCGCGCGCCTCGGCGGCCTCGCGCTCCTTCGCGTCGGCGTCGTTCGCCGCGTCCGCAAGCTCACGGACCGCGGTCACCTTCGCCTCGAACTCAGCTTCCAGCAGACGACGAGCCGCAGCAGCGGCATCCTCCGGGTTCACCTGTGCATCGCTCATGACACAGAGCCTACCGTCCGCCGTGTGACACCCACCAGGACCAAGTGCGGCACCGTCCCGGTGCAGGCTCGCAATGCCTGCGGCACCGACGAGGCGGAGTCCCGGACGGAGCAAGCTATAGAGTTACCCGGGGTAACTGGCTTGGCCGCTGGACGCTGCGCGTCATCGGCGGCATACTGGTCGTATGGTCCCCGCCGGGTGGCGGGTTCGCTGCGCTGGGCCGGGGAGGTGCGATGAGCGAGCAGAACGAGCGACGGATGTTCGGTCGTCGTCGGCGCGCGAATGTTCCGCAGGACCGGAAGCGGGATCGCCGCTACGAGGTCAGCGTGAACCAGGACGAGGACGTGCAGCTGCAGGCCCGTGCCATTGCAGCCGGTGTCACCGTGCCGCGGTTCTTGTTCGAGTCCGCGATGAGCGCGCACGTCGAGACGGACACTGACCGCAAGGCTGCGATCGCTGAGCTGTTCAAGCTCCGACGCGACATGGCGGGCGTCGCCACGAACGTGAACCAGCTGGCGAAGTGGGCGAACGAAGAGCGCGCGTTTCCCGGTGACGCTGAGGCAGTCGTGGCCGAGTACCGGTCCGTCGTGGCCCAGATTCGCACCGTGCTCGATCGGATCAACCAGACATGATCCCGAACATCACACGTGGTGACCGGATGGCCGGTCTGATGGTCTACCTCGCGGGGGATGGCCGCGAGAACGAGCACACCGAACAGCACCTCGTCGCCGGCGATTCCGCCATCGTGACGATGTACGGGTACGACGCTCTCGACCGGAACACAGCCCTCGCGATCGCGCACGACCTCGACGAGCCGCGCGTGCTCTTCGGCGTCGACGTCAAGCGGAAGGTCACCACCACCGACAAGGAGACCGGCGAAGCGCGGTCCCGCCACGTCGGTGCTGACGTGTGGCACTGCTCCCTCTCGCTCGGCGCTGACGACGGGCAACTGTCCGACGAGAAGTGGGGCGAGATTGCGCAGCAGTTCGTCGACCGGATGGGGTTCACCGAAGAGTCGGGCAAGGCTCCCTGCCGGTGGGTTGCGGTGCGTCACGGACTGTCGAAGAACGGCAACGACCACGTGCACATCGCCGTGTCCCTCGTCCGCGAGGACGGTACGAAGGCGTCAGTGCACATGGACCAGCCGCGCGCGCAGCGGGCATGCCGTGAGCTCGAACGCGAGCACGGTCTGACGCAGTTGGCGCAGCACGGACGGACGCTGGGGGAGCGCGGGATCAAGCCTCCCGAGCAGTCCCGCGCACGCCGTCACGGTGTCGAGGTCGAGAGCCACCGACTCGAACGCGCGGTGCGCGCGGCCGCCACGGCGAGCATCGACGAAGGCGAGTTCGTGCGACGGCTGCGGCAGGGCGGCGTCCTCGTGCGACCGCGGTTCGCGGCCGGACGCGATGACGTCGTGGCGGGCTACTCGGTCGCGCTGCGCCCGGAGAAGAACGAGCCGGTGGTGTGGCACGGCGGCGGCAAGCTGGCCCGTGACTTGACCCTCCCGCGGCTGCGCGAGGGATGGCCGGACAGCCCCCAGTCGGCGCAGACCGCCGTCGACGAGTGGCGTGCGATGAGCCGCAACCCGTGGCGGTACCAGCCGGTCGCTCCGGGCCGCGAGGTGGCAGCCCCGGACCCGAGCATGTGGAAGCAGTACACGGACGAACTGCGCCAGATGCGCGCGCAGATGCAGTCCGTGCCAATCGAGGATCGCGCCGGGTGGGCGCACCTCGCCCGCGACACCGCAGGCGCGTTCGCCGCGTGGTCGCAGCGCGTCGAGCCGACCCCTGGTCCGCTCGCAGCGACCGCCCGTGACCTCGCCCGGACGGCACACATCCGCGCGCACGAGTCGAAGCCGAAGCCCGCGGGCCGGGTGTCCTCTGCCGGTGCCACGGCGCTGTTGATGGCGGCCGCGACCGGCGGGAAGGGGTCGATGGCGGAAGCGATGATGCTGCGCCAGCTGGCCGCGACCGCCAAGGCCGTCATGGACATGCACAGCGCTGCCGGCGACCTCCGCCGTGCCCAGCAGATTGACCAGACGCTCCGCGAGCAGTACACCGCCGTGCGCGATCGGCTGCCCGCGATCCAGGCGACGCCCACCGCGCAGCCGACCCCGCCGGCGCCGGTCGATCGGAGCGAGCTCACCGCCGAGCAGCGGCAAGCGATCGAGACCGTCGAGCGCGGCCAGGCACGACCCGGTGTCACCGGGTCGCCGGTGCCGAACCGGCTCGACCCACCACGTAAGACCGCACCAACCGTCACGCCGAACGAGCGCGACGGCCAGGAACGATAGGGGAGGTAGAACCATGGCCGACGAGTCAGATGGCGTGATCGAGGAAGCCGGCGGACAGATGCGCGTCGCGCTGATGGCCGCGACACAGGTGGCGGAGAAGTTCTCGCGGCTCCGCGAGGAACTGGCCCGCCGCGCGCAGGCGCAGACGGAGCAGCAGACCCGCGAGCTCCGCGTCCGGTTCGACGCGGAACGCAACGCTGCCCGTGCGACCGTCGCCCCGACTGCACGGCCCGAGTGGTGGAACACCGCGAGCGTGCAGGACGTCGCGGAGATGTACCAGACGGCGCACGCGTGGGAGCCTGTCGACGAGGACCTGGCGCAGGCCGCGCAGCACATGCGCGATGAGGTGCGCGACCGGTACGGCGTCGACGTCGACGGCGACACCGTGCGCGGCGGCAACGAGCTCATGCGCGACGCCCTGGTCACGGCGACCGCTCGAGCGGACGAGGACCGCTCCATCGCTGAGGACCCCATGCGTCGCATGCTCAGCGACCTCGAGGAAGGCCGCGCCGACGCTCGCGCCGCCGTCGACCCGGTGTACCGGTCCGAGTGGTGGGACGAAGCGAGCGTCGCTGACATTGCGGCAGCGTACGAGGCTGCGCATGCCTGGGAGGACGTCGACACCGACATTGCCGCCCACGCGCAGCAGATGCGGTACGAGATCCAGAACCGCTACGGCCTCGACGTCGAGGCGATGCACGAGCGTCCCGACGGGCTCGCCACAGCGGTCGCGGAGGTACGCCGCGAGCAGGAGCCGTCCCCGGTGCGTGCCGCAATGCGCGAGTTCGACGCACAGCGCGACGCCGTGCGTGCCGACGTCGGCGCAACCGCCGACGCCCGCTGGTGGGACAGCGCCACCCCAGAGCAGGTCGCCGCGACCTACGAGAAGGCCGCCGCGTGGGAGACGCTGGACCCCGAGGTCGCACGGTCCGCAGAGCGCATGCGAACCGAGCTCCGCGACCGGTACGGCGTCGAGAACGCCGGCGCCGGCCAGGCGGCCCTCCGTGACGCCGTGGAGCGCGACCAGCGCACCCGCGGCGACGCAGCGCAGCAGCGCACCGCCGCCGGCGTCGACGTCGCCCAGGCGGGCGGGTACGTCGCGGCCGCGGACCGGTTGGACCGCGAAGGCGACCGCCGCGACCGAGAGCAGTACGAGCGGGATCAGGCCGACGCGACCCGTGGCGACGTCGACGACCCGTTGGTGTCCGTCACGGACGGCCTGGGCGGCCGCGACGACGACGGCCGCCGCGGCGACGGATCACCGGAGCACGCTGCGGCCGACGCGAACCGCGACGCCGCAGACGACTCCTACGACAGCGCCGAGCGCCGCGAGGCGTGGGCGGCCGACATGGAGGCGGAAGGCCTCACCGCCGACCAGGTGCAGGGCCGCATCGCCGCGGACCGGAACCAGGCCACCCACCCGCGCCAGGCGGTGCAGGCCAAGCCCCGCACCAGCAAGGCGCGCGGGAAGGGGCAGACGCAGGGCATCCAGCGCGAACGCGGCGGACTCTCCCGCTGAGACCTCAGCGGTCAGCCGGCCCGCCCGCAGCAACAGCAGAGGCCCCGACAATGCGTCGGGGCCTCTGCTCGTGTCCGATCCCAGCAGTCTCCAACCCAACCGCTCATCCGGTGGACTGCGACACGCCGAGCGCGGGTTTTCGACACCGGTGGATTCGCGGGCAATTTGACTTAGGCGCCTAGCCCTGCCATGAGCTACTTCCGCGCCAAATCGGGGATCGGCGGGGTGTTGAGTCGGCGTCTACACCCCTCCGGCGAACTACGCGGCTGTAACTCTTTCTTGTGTGGCCCCCGGCGATGGCGGGGGGCCACGGTAAAGTGGAGAAGCACCAAATGCAGAACGCCTCAGCACAAGGCTGAGGCGACTGCTCTACATAGGTACGTGGTGCGTCTTCACTTTCGTAGGGCGGGGACGCATCACAGCCGGATTGAGGAAATTTTGACTGTTTCCAGTCGCGATCCCGTTGTCAACCCGTCCCCCGATTCTACTACATGCAGTTCGGGTTACGGCCGTATTGGCCGTATTTCCGTTAACGGTGTCGTCAAGAGCTTCGTGGAACTCGTTGCGGTTTTGACCGCCGGAGTGACCGCGGGAACTTACGCGTACGAAGCGTGGAACTGGTTCCAGAGCATCCACTGGCTCTGGTGACAACCAACGTCGAAGGCCCCGTGCACGCGCACGGGGCCTTCGACGTCTACGGGTTCTACGCCGCGTTCTACAACATGACTGACGCGCGCTACTGCGTCCGTTGGTCCGGGAACATCGACGCCGGCGGCGGGTCGCACGGCAGCATCTCGCCGGCGGCCGCCGAGGACGTCGCCGTCGCAAACGGGCCGTCCTGGCTCATGAGAATGGGCATGTGGTGGTCGAGGTGATCCCGCCACCAGCCGCTCATCGCCACCGGGTCCTGCCGTGCGTTCTCCCAGCTGCGCCAGAGCGCGTCGAGACGGGACACGGCCTCAGGGTAGTTCCACCAGTCGGACGCCCAGCGCCGTGGCGATCGCTCGCCCACGACGCGGCGGTACATCACCCGCAGCTGCTCGCGCACGAATTCGTCGACGGACCCGAACACGAGCTCCGCCGGCGCCTCGGCGTCGTCGACCGGTGGGGGAACATCCCCGACCGGCGCGTCGGCGTCCGTGAAGTCGGCGCTGTAGTCGCTCACGAGCTCGCTCCGGACCCGGCGTCCATCCACGGGTTCCGCGGGGGCGTCGGCTCTGCCGGGGCGGCCGCACCCTCGTGTGCGGCGATCGATGCGCGGATCTCATCGGCGTGCGGTCCCACCATCCACGGCACCGTCTTGACCAGGGTGGGCGGGAACCCGGACCCGAGGACCACGGCGCGGCCGCGCGGGAACGCCGCGAGGTCGCGGACGGTGAAGATCGTCTCGCTGTTCACGTGCTGCGACGTCGACCGGCGGCCGTCGCCGTAGGACACGCTGGTGGTGCGGCGGTCGTACGGGCCGATCGTGTTGGACAGGTCGTTGAGGAAGTCGGGCTCGGAGACACCGCCGCCGTAGATCTTCACGTTGGAGGCGGACCAAAGCTTGTTCATGCCTTCCTTGCCCCACACGGCGACCCCCTGCGACCACGACTGCAGGATGGTCGAGAGGATGATGCCGCGGGACCCGTAGTGCGAGTACAGGTCCGGGAGGTTCCGCCACCGGCAGACGTTCGCGGCCTCGTCGAGGACGCCGAGCAGCGGGGTGGCCATGCGGCCGCCCCGCTGTGTCTTGGCGTAGTCCTCGGCGGCTTCGGTGATGACCGCGGTCAGCGCCGTCACCAGCGGGCCGGCGGTGGCCTGCCCCTCGAGCGAGAGGCTGTAGAGGGTGTCGTGGCTGCGCACGAACGCCGCCGGGTCGAACTGCGGCCGCGGGTCAATGCGTGGGTCGCCTGTCGTCGGGGCGATCCACTTCGAGATGCGCTCGATCTTCAAGCAGTTGGCCATCGTCGCGGCGGTCGCGTAGGCGCTGTCGCGTCGCTTCGGTTCGCCGTTGACCTCGGACGCCAGGGCGTCCGCTGCGGCCTTGTGGCCGGCCCGGTCGAGGATGTCGACCGGCTCGGTGTTGCCCGGGCGGGTGACCCACGAGAACACGTCGGTGATCGGACGGTTGTCGATCGCGGCAGCGAGCAGGAAGCCGGACAGGATGTTCTCGCCGGTCTGCGTCCAGTAGGAGCCGTCGCCCGCTGCGCCGCCGGAGATGGATGCGCCGAAGTGCGCCGCCATCTTCGCGGCAGTCTCGTCGTCCTTGACGTACGAGAGCGGGTTCCACCACCACGTCGGCTGTTCCAACGCGATGCCCTGGGGGTCGAACACCCAGACCTGCCCGACCTTCGCGCGGACGTCACGAGTCGCGTCGAGCACGTCGCGCTTGTTCGAGGTCGTCATGACCGCCCCGGGCGCTCCAACGATCGCGGGGATGACGATGCTGGTCGACTTGCCGACGCGGGGGCCGGCGATCATCACCAGCATGTCCTCCACGGAGGCGTAGAGCTTCCGGAGCCCCAGCACGGTCGTGCCGATCGGAGAGCCGATCCAGCCGGTGACGCCGAGCCGCTGCGCGGTCGCGGACGCCCCCTTCTCCGAGAGCGCGTCGAGGGTGTGGCCACGGCCCATGTACTGGGCCGCCCAGTCGACCGGGGTCCGCTTCGCGCGGGCGCGGGCGCCCTGCACCAGGTACAGGACGACCAGGGCGAGCAGGACGGCTCCGATGCCGATCGCGACCCACGTCGACGCCATCGACCAGGTGTAGCGGCCCTTGATGGTGCCGCCGACGACGGCGAACGGGTCGAGGGGCAGGTTCGTGTTGACGCCGGCGAGCTTCGAGCCGAGCGTCATGGCAACCCAGAACGTGCCGACGACGGCGAAGATCCCGAGCGCCAGGAAGAACATGCCGGCGCCCTGCATCCCGCCGCCGGGCTGCTGCGCGCCGTTCGCTTCGCGGCTCATGCCATGCTCCGTTCCCCGATGCGGGAGACGGTCTCCCACAGCCGGTTCGTGTTGCTCGGAGCCTTCTCCGCCGGCGTGAGCTCCACGGTGACCGGGATGCCGGGGCGGCCACCGACCTTGATCAGGAACTTGCCGCGGCCAGGCGGGTCGGCCTCCCTGCCCGTCTCCGCGTCCCAGGCGGGCGGGTCGGTCCAGGACATGAGCATCTGCTGCTCCGCCCGGGACATGCTGATCGCGGTGTCGAGCAACGGCATCTCGCGGGCGGGCAGGCCGCCGCAGATGACGTAGCCGGCGCGCTCGACGAAGCCCTGCGCCGTCATCCGGTCGGCCTCGTCGCGCAGCGACATGAGGTCGCTCATCGTGTGGGTGATCATCGCCATGCCGACGGCCTCGGTGCGGTTCAGACGGGTGAGCTCGTCGACGCGATCGACCATGCCCTTTCCGGCACGCAGGGCACGCCAGAGTTCGTCGAGGACGACGAAGTAGTGCCGCTGCGGTTCCAGCCCCGCCTCCGCGAGGGCGTTGGCGACGTTGACCGTGCCGAACCCGGCGGACCAGCACGCCAGCAGGACGGCGGCCTGCTGGTCGGGGTCGGCGTGCATCAGCGGGGCGACGTCGTACACGACGGGCCGGTCACGAGCCATCCGAACCGTCGTGGGCCGGGAGAACAGGTCGCCCAGGCGACCGCCCTGCACCAGGCCCAGGAGCGACGCTTCCAACTGGTCGGTGACCTCGTGGTACCGGCCCATGTCGCCACGGTCCAGGGCGACCAACCGCACCTCGTCGGGGGCCTGCTGGATCACCTCGAGCAGATCCCGCAGCACGGGCACCCCGTCGAAGTGGTCATCTAGGTACTTCAACGCCGCGTTGATGATCGACTCTTCACGGTCGGTCGGTGCCTGCCCGCGCGCGATCGACAACAACGCCGACACCATCGTGCGACGGCGGTTGTGCGCGTCCTCGAGGACCTCGGTCGCCAGCGACTCGGCCCGCTCGCCCTTGGTGCGGTGCTTCACCGCGACCTGCACCAGGTCCGCGGCCTGCAGCTGCATGTCGAGCAGCGTGGCCTCATCCGTGATGCCGGCGGACGCCTGCTCCATCGCGGCGAGCTCCGCCTCGGCGTCGGCCGCGGCCGCGAGCTCGACGCGGGAGGACTCCGTGAGCATCTGCGCCGCCTCGTGCGCCTCGCCCGGGTCGAGCACGTTCAGGTAGCCGCGGCCCTTGCCGAGCGGGATCACCTGGCCCTTCAACTCGCGGATCAGGTCCACGTAGTCCGGGCGAATGTCGCCCAGCACGAGCGGGATGGTGCCGTACCCGGCAAGGCCGGTGACCATCCGTCGCACGAGCGTCGACTTCCCCAGGCCGGGCTTGCCGAGCACGAACACGGACGGGTTGGAGATGAGCTTGGCCCGCTGGAACCAGCTGATCGGGTCCGAGCACACCGTGCCGCGGCTTTCCAGGTGACGGCCGAGCGGCACGCCGATCATCGGCGCGCCCGTCCCGACGCTGAACGGCCAGAGGCCGCAGACCTGGAAGGTGCTCCCGCGGAACTCCGGGGCTGCCTCGACGTTCACGGCGGCTCCGCCACCGCGGCCGAACCAGCCGCGGGCCGGCGGCCGCTTTGGGGTGACCTTCTGCTCGGTCGGAGTGGTGTCCTTGCCGCGACCCCGACCGCCCTTCTGGGCGGTCGGGGCGGCGGCGCTGCGACGTCCGTTCATCAGAACTTGTCCTTGAACTCGATCGGGATACGGAGGTGCTTGGGGAGCACGACGCCGAGCGGGAGCCCGGCGGCGAACGCGGAGTCCTGGTTGCCGTACGCCGGACGGATGCGTACGCGCGCCGTGTTCGACAGGTTGTCGATCGTCGCACGCACGTCCCCGAGGCGTTCGGGGTCAGCGATCGTGGCCGTGATGAGCATCCCGAAGTTGACCAACCCCGCACCCTGGCTTTCCTCGCGGGCCGTGGCCAGCGCGGCCCGGGTGCCCTGAATGTCGCGGGTGGCAGCCTTCTCCGCCGTGGCGATCGCAGATGCGGCGCGCACGTCGGCGTCGACGAGCGCCGCCGCGGTGCCCGAGTCGATTGGCCGGTACACGAGCGTCACCCGCTTACGGTCAATGCCGTTGTTCGGCGCGAGCAGCTTCGCCAGGACGTTCGACTGCACGATGCCGCGCGGAGCGTTGCTCATCTGCCACGTCACCGACACGGCGCTGTCGTGGCGGTAGGAGTCCCAGTTCGCCTGGTGACCGGACGGACCGACGTCGGGCCACCGGAGCCCGGTGGCCTCGCCGGCGGCGTGCATCCGGTCGATCAGACCGGCGGCGTCCGGATCGTAAGCAATCCGGATGACCTCGCACAGCTGCGCCGCCGACAGCGGGCGGGCAGCGCCGGCACCGGTCGACGAGAGGTCCTGGGTCAGGCCCGGGAGGCGGGTCGCGAGGTCGCGACCCATCTCGTCCGCGTCGCGTCGACGAGAGCCCGTGCGCGCCTGGGCGTTGAAGGTGATTGCGACGTACGCGCGAACGCTGGCCGACCCCTGCGGATACGACGCCAGGACCTCGCGCAGCATCTGCTGCGCGAACGCTGGCGCGTTGGGGTCGATCTGGCCGTTGATTTCGGCGCTCAGACGAGTGCCACTGTCGGGAGCGGACTCGACGGTGACGGAGGCTCCGACGATGCCGGGTTCGTCGGAGAGGCCGCCGAGCCAGTAACCCCAGTCAGCCACCCAACTGTCGATCTGCTCCGGGTCGACCAGCGCCGCGCCGTCCGGCTCGGTACCGATCACCACGGTGTAGTCGCCCGTCGACGGGAGGTAGATCATCGCGAACGGCCGACCGTACGAGTCCTCGAACTCGTAGAGCCGCGACCCCGCGGCGAGGCCGGGCAGCTGCGCCGTGCCCCACGGCGTGCGCCCTGTGGGGCCGCTGCGGTACATGTTCGCGCCCGAGCTCCGGGTCCGCGCCCAGCCCACCCGGGTCGATACCCGGGTGAGCGCGCTGCGGCCATCGGCGTCCTTCCGGGACACCATCAGCAGCACGATCCCGAACACCAGGAACGTGATGCCACCCGGGATCAGCCCCGCGGTCATCACAACGATGATCACGACGATGAGGCCCAGGAACATCGCGCGGGTACCCCAGGTCCCGAGGCCGAACAGGCCCGCCGTGCGGGGCCTGCGCCAGTTGCCGTAGGTACGCGGCCCAGTTGTCTGCTCGCTCATCGCGTGCTCCTATGCCCTTCCAGTCGGGCCGCCGTCTGCGGCTTCGTCAGTTGCATCGCGGACTGCGCCCGCGGCGGCCTGTCCGGCCGTCTTTGCATGCTGCGCTGCGGCGATGCCGATCCCGACCGGCCCGGCCGCCGCGGCGGCTCCGCCGGCTGCGGCACCCGTACCCGTACCCGCACCCGCACCCGCACCCGCGCCGGCACCGGCCCCGGTCGCGCCAGCGCCCGTACCGGCACGCGCTGCGTTGCCGGCGTTCGCACCGGTCGCACCGCCACCAGGCTGCGGGACGCTCGTCGACGACGGGCCGCCGCTGCGGCTCTGCCCGGTCGCGTCGTTCCCAACGCCCTGTCCGTCGCCCTGTCTGCCGCCCTGGCCGCCGCCCTGTCCGCCACCCGACGCGGCCTTGCGGATCGCGCCCGTGGCGAGGTCGCCCGCGACGCTGCCGGCGGCCGCCGCGAGGGCGATGCCTGCGCCGCCGCCACCGCCGACTGCGGAAACCATCGGCGCGATGAAGCGCATGAGCGCCGGGAGCGCGACGAGCGCCATCGTCATCAGGGCCAGGCCCGTGATGATCTTGATGATGCCGGTTCCGTCGTCCTCGAACACGTTGGCGCCGGTGAGTCGGAACGCCGTGGCGTACACGACTGCAGCGGCGGGCTTGTAAAGCAGGAACGCGATCAGCCAGCCCACGCACTTCTGGAACCACTGCTGACCGACCTTGGTGTTCGTGAACGCGGCCGCGGTCGGGAGGATGCCGGCGAGCAGGACGAGCATCCCGCCGCGAATCACCATGAGCAGGATCTGGATCACGCTGAGGAAGATCGCCACACACCCGACAACCATTTCGATGATCAGCCCGAGGCCCGACGAGGCCCCGATGCTGATCAGCGTCGTGATGTTCGCGCCGAAGTTCTGCGTGGTCGCCCCGTCGAGAATCCACGACGAGAAGCTGTCGAACATGGCTGACAGCAGCCCGAGTCCGCTCAGTCCGGCAGCGCTCACGATGACGAGCGTCAGGAGCGACCGAAGGAGGTCCTGAGCGGGTTGAAGCCGCTGCGTGTAGGCCATCCGTGCACCGCCGACGATGACCGACAGCACCGCGAGTCCGGCCGTGTAGTACCAGAGCGAGTCCTGGATGTACGCGACTGCATCCGACCCGCCAGAGGTTCCCATCCCGGGCAGCAGCGCGGCGACGATCGCCGCGCCGCTCGACATGACGATGACGCCGCCGAGGACGGTGCCGAGCCGACCGAGGTTCATCATGCCCTCGCCTCGCTGATGCGCGATCGTCATGCGCGCACCGAGGAACAGGATCGACGCGACAGCGATGCCGAACGAGATCCAGAGGACCCACCCGAGAACGGTCGACAGGTTGGCCGCGTTCTCGACCGTCGACGCAGACGTGTTGGTGGTCTGTCCGTCACTCGAGGTGAGGTTCGGAGTCGGGATCTTCACCCAGAGCGAGCCGAGCGCGGCGAACATCTGGCCTACGGCCTGCTCGATGTTCTTGACCAGGTTCTCGAGCGCGTCTTGCGTCGCTCCGGACAGAGCGTCGCCTAGACCTTCCTTACCCTTACATACGAAGTCGAACGGTCCGCAGGCCATGGATCACGCCCCCTCTGCCGCCCAGGGTGTGTATCCCCCGAGGTTCTGCAGCTGCGACGGCGCGATGGGGAACGATCCATCGTCCGCGAGAACGACCTTCCAGTCGCCGTCCTCCCACTGCACCTTCAACGGCGCGCTAACGAGCGTTCCGTCGCTGTAGTTGAGGGCCAGATCGACCGTCGCCACATCGGACGAGTAGGAGTCGATCTTGTAGCCCGCGATCTGAGCACGAAGACCGCTCGTGCTCGCGCCGCTGTTGGACTGCAACTGCTTGACGATCGCCGTCTTGCCAGGGCCGTCCACGACGAGCGCGGGCATCTTCGAGTACATCGTGGCGTCCGTACCGAGAGCCGCGAAGTTCGCCACCGCGAACAGGGCGCCCTCGGCGGTGTGTGCGTAACAGCTCCGGAAGCCCGACGAGTCGATCTTCCCTGGCCCTGCACCCTTGGCATCAGTCGGCGCGGGGACCGTACCGACGACGTCCCAGGTCGCAGAGGGGGCCCCGCTCAACGTGTTTGCCGTTTCGTACCCCTTCAACCCGCAGACGCTCTTGGCCGCCTCAGGCACTGACGACGAGGTGGCCGCGGGCGCGGCGCTCGTGGGATCGGCCGCCGGCGTCCTGTTCGCCCTCGTCAGGTTGACGATCACGAGGACGACGACGAGGACGAGGACGAGAGCAATGACGATGGCGGCCGGGATGAACCACCGGCCGCCGAATCGTCCCTGGTTCGGGGAGTCAGACATGGCGATCCTTCCGAGCGGGAGCGGGGGTCAGGAGGCGACGAAGGAGACCACGCTGACCGCGGCCGAGATGAGGATGATGCCGACCATGATGTAGCCGAGCGCGCCGAGGTGGCGGCCGCCCTCACCGCGGTTGTTGTCGATGGTCAGCTTCGCGCCGAGGATGATCACGCCGGCGACGGCGATGCCGAGTGCGACCCACTTGAGCCAGCCGAGCACGTCGGTGAACTTCTCCGAGCCGGGAGGGGCGGTGCCGTTGCCGGGGTCGGGGACGTTCGCACCGGCGACGACGATCAGGTGCGTAACGGTGTCGTGTAGTGCCAGGAAAGTGGACACGGGGTGCCTTTCGTTAGCGGTTGTTCGGGGAGGCGAGGACGCCGCGGATGGCGTCGACGGTGCTGCGCACCGGCGACGGCGCATCAACGAGCGTGATGGGTTGTCCGAGCCGCCAGGGCTCCACCCATGGGATGTGCCAGGAGTTCGGTGCACCCCCGGCGACGATCTGCGAGAAGTCCCGCAGCGGCTTGGGGAGGCGGCCCGGAGCGTCTGCGACAGTCACGAGGCCGACCAAGTTCACGGGGACCGTGCGGGAGGCCCACTCGGTCAGCGCCAGTTGCGCGCTGCGCAGACCGGCGTGCGACGTGCGGGCGACGACGATCACGGACGCTGGCGCGTTCTCGCTGACCGGCCAGGCATGCCCGGCTGGGCGCGAGCCCTCGAACAGCTGCGCGAGCGTCGATTCGCCTGCGCCGCCGTGCGCGCCGACCCACCACAGGGCGGCGGGCCAGCCGATCGTTCGCCGCGGAAGCCGGTCCGCGGAGTCCGGTGCGGGCACGCCGGGCTGCGGGCTGACCGGCCGCTCCGGGGTGCGCGGCATCGGCGGGATGGACGATGTGGTGCTCTGCTCGGCCGGCGGCCGAGCGATCCATGGGTGCTGTCCCTCAGGCATAGACCCCCCTTTCTGCCGACTACCAGTATCGCCGCATTTCAGCACATCTCGCGCGATACTGGGGGTAACCCGACCATTGCCCCACCCATACGAGCGGAGCGCTGTTACCCGTGATACTACCCCCCGGCGTGCAAATCATGCATCTACGTGCAAAACGAACGTTAACGTGCATACACTCGATGTGTGAACGACAGGCGATTTGACGTGAGCGCCCTCGACGAGCTCTTCGCGGACCTCCCCGTCCGCCTCACCGCTGAGCAGGTCGGTGACGTTCTCGGCGTCACCCCCCACACCGTCCGCCGCCTGATCACGGAGGACGACCCCGACCCGCTGCCCGCCTACCAGGTCGGGCGGTCATGGATGGTCCTGCGGGACGAGTTCAAAGGCTGGCTGTTGCGCCACCGGTCTAACCCCAACGTCTGACAGAAGGAGAGCACCGTGACCCAGCTTGACCAGGACCAGCCGACCATCCGCGCGACTGTGCGCGGTACCACCGGGACGTTCACCGTCGACGGGGTGGACCACCCCGTGACCGGTGCCGACGACCGTGAGGTGCGCGGCGTGATCCTGCAGGAGGTCACCGCCCGCGCGAGCATGCTCGGCCGACCTGTCGTCCTCGTGACGGAGGACGACCTGGGCCAAGGCCAGCTGCTCGTGCACCCGGACGGCAAGCTCGAAGAGCACGGTGAGTACGTCCCGACCGCTCCCGCTCCCACCTCACCGGTGCTCGAGGCCCCGGCCGCGGCCCCCGCACCGCAGGTAACTCCGAGCGCCACCGTCGAGCCGGTCGCCCCCGCCACCGCGCCCACCGCCCCTGTGGAGCCGGCGGCGGTGCCGGCCGCCGAGACGTCGGAGCGGCGCGTAGCCCGAGCATCGTTCCTTGCCGAGGAACGCCGCGAACAGCCCGCCACGACGGGCTGGCGTGGCCTGGCGAACCGTTTCGGCGGCCGCCTCGCCCCGTCCGCTGACGAGCTCGACGCACGGGCCGACGAGCACGCGGTGTCGCAACACTGGCCCGGGCCGCGCACGATCGCGATCGTGAACGGCAAGGGCGGGGCCTCCAAGACCCCGACCACCGCGCTGCTGTCGGCCGTATTCGCCCGCTACGGCGGCGCCGGCGTCCTCGCGTGGGACAACAACGAGACGCGCGGCACCCTCGGATGGCGCACCGAGCAAGGGCCGCACGAGGCCACCGTGCAGACGCTTCTGCCCGAGTCCTCCCGACTGATCAGCGTCGGCGCGCAGTCCTCCGACCTGGCGCACTTCGTGCACCACCAGACGCGGGACAAGTACGACGTGCTCCGCTCGAACCCGAACCTGCTCGCCACGGAGCAGAAGATCAGCGCCGCCGACTTCGATGCCCTCCACGAGGTTGCCGCGAAGTACTACCGCCTGATCTTCATCGACTCCGGCAACGACGAGTCGGCCGAGCACTGGCTGCGCATGATCGACCACACCGACCAGCTGGTGATCGCCAGCACCGCGCTCGGTGAGCACGCCGAGGCCGGCGCGCTGCTGCTCGAGGCGCTGCACGAGCGTGACGAGCGCTCCGCACGCCTGGCCGACAACGCCGTGGTGGTCGTGTCGCAGTCCGAGAAGTCCACGGAGCACAGCGCCACCGACGTCGCGGCGAAGTTCCAGCCGCTCGCCCGTGCCGCCGTCACGATCCCCTTCGACGACGCCATGCACTCCGGCAAGCTCCGCTACGACGCCCTCGGAGCGGCAACGCAGCGCGCGTGGCTCGCCGCCGCGGCCGCCGTGGCGCGGGGACTGTGAACCGCCGGATCGCGGCCCTGGTGCCGCTCACGCTTGCTGCCGCGATCACGCTGACCGCGTGCACCACCCAGCCCGGCCAGAAGGTGCCGGGCCCGAACGCCTCGCAGTCGGCCGCGAGCGGTGCGCCGTCCACCGCGTCGACGCCGCCGGTGTCCGACACTGACGAGTCGCCGCAGGCGGCTCCGACGCCGCATCAGGACAGCGAAGCCGACGCGATCGAGGTCGCGGACAAGCTGATGACGGCCTACGCCCGTCCCACCCTGTCCGCGACCGAGTGGATGAACGGCGTCACGCCGTACCTGTCGCAGAACGGCGCGGCCGCCTACCAGGGCACCGACCCGTCGCAGATCCCGGTGACCGAGGTCACCGGGAAGGGCACCGTGCAGCCCGCCGCCACGGCGTACGCACTGAACGTCGCCGTTCCCACGAACAAGGGCACGTACATCGTCGCCCTGACCCGCCCCGGCACGTCCTCGCCGTGGCTGGCAGACCGCATTCTCGTACCTGGGGAGTAGGGCATGAAGCAGGGGGGACTCTTCGTCGGCGCGCTCATCGTCGTGCCGGTCGTGTTCATCGCGATGCTGTTCGGTTTCGTGCTGTTGCTCGCCGGCGGCCGCAGCGCGTCCGCGTCCGCGTGCGGCGCAGGCGTCACCGCTGGCAGTGTCGACGTGAACGCCGCCGCGAGCCACGCGGCGATCGCCGGCTATAGCGGCGACCAGTTGAAGAACGCCGCGTACATCATGAACGCCGCCGAAGCGCTCGGACTGGACCAGTCCGCGCAGCTGATCGGCGTCATGACCGCGATGGGTGAGTCCTCCCTGACCGTCCTCGACAAGGGCGACGCCGTAGGCCCCGACAGCCGCGGCCTGTTCCAACAGCGCGACAACGGCCTCTGGGGCAGCTACTCCGACCGCATGGACCCCACCATCAGCGCCACGAACTTCTTCAAGGCCCTGCAGAAGGTCGACGGGTGGCAGAACCTCGAGCCCACCATCGCAATCCATCGCGTCCAGGGCAACGCCGACCCGTACCACTACGCGAAGTTCCAATCGGCCGCGTCCCAGGTAATCCAGGGCCTCAGCAGCAACGGCAGCGGCAGCACCAGCGTCGCCGCGGCAACCGGAGCGCCCACCCCCTCCGCATCCGCGAGCCCCGCGGCCACCACCGGCGGCTGCGGGGATGGCTCCACCGTCCTGCCGCTGAAAGCCCCGTTCGATCGCACCAGCGACTTCGGCCCCCGCAAGACGCCCACCGAGGGCGCCTCGTCGTGGCACCCCGGCTTCGACCTGCAGACGCGCGTGTCCGGGACGAGCGCCGAGGCCTCCGGCTACTCGTGCGGGTCGCCCGTTTACGCCGCCCAGGCGGGCACCGTGACAGTCGCCAGCGGCTACACCATCTCGGTCAAGTCCGCCGAGGGCTACACCATCAGCTACCTGCACGAGTACCCCGCGGACATGAAGGTCAAGCCCGGCGATTCGGTCACCTCCGGTGAACAACTCGCCGTCATCGGCACCAACGGCCCGTCGACCGGCTGCCACCTCCACATCCAGATCGACAAGGCTGGGTCCACGAACCCTCAGGTGAGCGCGTTGAAGGACGCCAAGGACCTCGGCAACCCCAACGCCTACTCCGCCACCATGGTCAACCCGAACGAGTTCTTCGCCCTGTTCGGCGTCACCCTCTGCGGTGACGACTGCAAGAAGGAGGACTACTAACCCGTGAGCACCTTCGTTCCCGCCTACCCCCGACTCGACGCCACGCTGCGCGCCGACGCCACCGGTGAGCTCACCCTGAACGGCACGTCCCGGCAACTCGTCGCCCCCACCGTCGAGCAGCTGCGCGCCGGCATCATCACCCGATGCGCCAGCACCGCAGCGACCGTGCACCGGCCCGTCCGCCTCCACGTCACCGACGTGGAGGGCACCTACGACCTCGCCGTGCACCCCGACTCCCTCGTGCAGGAGCTCGCCGCAGACGGCACAGTCGAGGACCTCGACCCGAACGAGCCCCGCTACGTCGGAGAGGCCCGGTGCCGCGTCTGCACTCACGCCGTGCCCCTGAACCTGACGCGCTGCCCGAACTGCGGTGCCACCGACCCTCTCGACGTCGTGGCCGCACCGTTCAGCATCGGCTCCCCGCCCGAGCCGATCGAGCGCACAGACCCCGCCCTCGTGACGACGGAGATCCAGCGCAGCATGCTCGACCGGTGGGCTGACGCTGCGCCCGCCCCCGAGGCGGCACCCGTGACGCTGGCCCCAGTGCCAACATCGGCACCAGAGCCCGCCACGGCGCTCACCGAGGAAGAGGAGCGGACCATCCTCCGGGAACGGCGCACCCCGCCGCGGCTGATGTTCAGCACCGGCCAGATGCTCACCGTTGAAGGCTCCGCCCTCGTCGGTCGCACCCCCTCCCCCGGGCCCGGCGAAGTCGTCGACACGGTGTTCTCCGTCGACGACCCGACCCGCAGCGTCTCCCGGACGCACTTCCGGGTCGACTGGCGCGGCGGCCGTCTCACCGTCACCGACCGTGGCTCCGCCAACGGCCTCGTCGTCGACGGCGGCCAGCCGCTCCCTAGCGGCGAGCCCGTCGAGCTCCACGACGGCGACCGCATTGTGCTCGGTGACCAGTCCTTCACCGTGCAGGTCGGCTCATGAGCGCCACGGGTAGAACGAGCAGTCCGGCGACACGCCGCCCCGGTTCGTTTCGGTTCCAGGAACGTTGCGACATGATCGCGACCATGACCCCCGCACGCAACCCGCGAGGCGGCCGCCCCAGCAAGGGCGACCGTGACGCTTTCAAGGTCCGCCCGGCGCGCCCTGTGGGCGACCGCGTGCGAGAGCTCGCAGATGCCGCCGGCATGCCGTACGGCGAGTACATCTCCGCGATCCTCGCGCGCGAGGTCGGTATGCCCGACCTCGCTCCCCGCGCCGAGAACGCCGACCGTCAGGAGCTGCCTATTCCGGCCGCCTAAACGACAGAACCCCCGCCGAAGCGGGGGTCCGGGGCAGATGCCCCAAGTCATGTGTCTCACTGCCTGTCCCGACGCCAATCAAGTCAGGTCGTGAGGGTCCTCACCAGCAGAGAACCCGGTTCCTACGCCGGGGCCTTCGCCATACCCACGAACGCTAGCGTTCGGAGGTGACGTCATCGTAACTCACGAATCTGCGCCGGTCACGGATTTTCGGCCGGTTATCGTCGCGCGTGGCGCTTCGCGGATCGACGACGCCTGGGCGCTGACGCGCCGCCTGTCGCCGCGACCCGTCGTGCGCACGATGCGCCGTGAGGCCGATGGCGGACTGCACGTGAACCAGTACCCGGCCATCCGGCAGATCGGCCCCGAGGTTCCGTCGACGCCATGGTGCATGCATCTCGCCGGCGCGGACGGGCTGTTCCGGTTCGTCGCGTTCGACCTCGACGGCAAGACCCCCGACGCGATCGAGCGCGCCGCCGACGAGGCCGACGTGCTCACCGACGCCCTGTCGGAGGCCGGCATCCCCTTCGTGGTCTGCCGATCCTCCGCCGCCGGCGGCTACCACGTGTGGATCGCCGTCCGCGGCGGCGCGAGCGTCGACGTGATGAAGGACCTCACCGCGGCCGCCTCCGCCGTCCTGACGAGCCTGGACCACGGGATGCTCCACAACCCGGCGACCGGCGCATGCCGTCCCCCTGGTGCTCCGCACCGGGACGGCAGCGCCTCCACCATCGTCCGCGGCACCGTCGACGCGCTGACTGCCCCCACCGCGACCGCGGAGGACCTGCTGGCCCTCACCGCGGCGCTGCGCACTCGCAGGCCCGCGCTCCGGCCGGAGAACACCACACCCTCCGGGCCTGTCGACGCCCGCCACACCACGCACCGGCCGCTCTCGGCCGCCGGCGCGCAGCACATGGCCACCGTCGACGGCGGCAGCAACCCGTCCTGGACGGCCTGGATGTGCCTGCTCGCGGCCGCGAACGCCGGATGGACCCTCGCGGACGTCGAGCATGCCGCGCGCACCGCGCCCGGCATGGAGCACTACCGCACCAAGAACACGGGCCGCGGCACCCGCCGCCGCCGCTCCCCCGACGAGGCCCGCCGCCGCCTCGAGCGGCAATGGGCCAAGGCCCACGCTGCGGCGGCCGCGTACCGCGCTCTCCCGGCCGAACGCCCCGACGTCGACCTGACAGACCTCGCCGCGATCGTCGACACCGCAGACGAGCTCCTGACCAGCTTCCGGGTGAACCCCGGCCGGTGGAACAGCAGCGAGCCCGCCGCACACGAGCGTGGCGTCCTCACCGCGCTGATCCACCTCACCTTGCACACCGGCAGGCGCCGCGTGGCGGCCTCGATCCGCACCCTGGCCCTCCTGGCCGGGATGGGCCGCACCACCGCCGCAGACGCGCTCACACGGCTTGCTGAGGCCGGCTACGTCACCCGCACCGCCGCAGCCGAGGGCACCAACGCTGCGGAATGGCGACTCCGAGAGCCGGTTTCCACAACCCAGCACCAAGTCCGGTCACAACCACCTAAGAACCCCCGCCCCCCGGCTCAGTTGTTCGATCGGCGCACGATCCTCGTGCACCAGATCGACACCGACCTGCAGGACGTCACCCACGACCTCTTCACCCGCGCGGGCCTGGGCTACCAGGCCGGACGCGTCTACGCCTCGCTGCGCGACGTCGGCCCCAGCACGCTCGCCGCAGCCGCCGACCGACTGGGCGTCCGTACGAGCCGACTGAGCACGATCCTCTCCGCGCTCCGCACCCATCGACTCATCGTCTGCGCCGGCGACGCCTGGCGGCTCCACGCACGCGATCTCCGCGCGGCTGCCGCACGCCGACTCGGCGTCGCCGGCACCCTCGCCGCCCGCGCTGCGCTCTACGAGCTCGAACGCACCATCTGGACCTGGTGGCAAGCCGAGGTCGAGCACAAGCACACCGCCCCACGACGCCGCGTGCGACGACCACACGTCACCGCCCGCACCCTCACGTTCACCGACGAACCCGCCGGCGAACGCCAGTGGCCCCGCTACCCCCGCGACGCCAACCGCCGCGGCGACCACCGCGAGGCCCGCTTCTGGGCCGAGCACGGCATGCTCGCCCCCGACTCCCTCTGGTGGTCCAGCACCGCCGCCTGAGTCCCGTTAGTCGTCGAGCGCGGCTTGCGCGGCACGACACCGAGGGCACCAATCGACGCCATCGACCGAGCAGTCCCAGCCGTACGAGTCCGCATGGCCTCGAGCACCGCCGTAGCTGACCGCGTTTGGTCCGATGAGCGCTAGCTTCTCGTCGCACTCGAACCCGTCGCAGGTCAGCACGATCGCCGGGTGGATCGTCATGTACCCATCGTCCCCGAGGCCGCCGACGTCGGCGCCCACCCTTACGCTCATCGACATGCACCATCCCGTCCGGCACCCTCTGCGATGACCGACGACGCCAAGTACCGGTGGGCGCCGCCCACGCACCCCGACCAGCCCGACGATCAGCCGATCGGCGTCGACGCCGACCCGGCCGCCGTGGCCACACCGGACCTACCTCCGGTGTGGGTCGCCGTCGACTTCACCCGGACCGGCCCGCAACGCCTCCCTGGCTTCGTCGAGCGATCCTCCGACGAGTTCGTTTACGTGCAGTTCGTGCACACGGGCCACGCACACCACAGCTGGCTCCCCCGCACTCGCATCACCCGTCGCACGCTCCGCACCCGAGGCCGATCCTGATGGCACGACGTCGCCGCGATCGCGGGCTTCCACCCGTGGCCACCAGCCTCCCGCCCGAGGCACGCGGCGGGCCCGCCGTCGACGTCACCCCTCCCCTGCCCGTGCGGGCATGGGTGCAGACCCGCGTCGCGTTGATCCGCGTCGAGGGCCGCGCGCTCTGCGAGACGCCCGACGCCGTGCTCGTCGAGTGGGGGTCCGGGCAGGCCGCTACCGACGCCTGGGTCTGGCGCTCGGGCGTGCGCCACCGACGCACCGCACTAGCAGACTGATAGCACTCCGCTAGTCGCCGTCACCGGAACGTGTACGACTGCTTTCTGCTGACCTGCCGTGCCGCGTCCGTGAAGGACTTGTCCCAAGCGGCGTCCACCGGCTGCCCGAACTCTTCCATGGTCGCGCACAGGGCCGTGTAGATGGCTTCCTGCGGTGCGCCCGACAACTTCGACAGCACCATGTTCAGCACCGGTGCGAGCTTGCTGGTCATGTGCACGAACCTAGCTCACGCCGACTGCTAGCCAAGTGCTATCACTCTGCTGTCGCAGTGCCAGCGTCGCCGACGGCTCGCTCCCGCAAGATGCGTTCGATGACCGCGTTCTCGTCCTCGAGCACCTTCTGCCGAGCCGTGTACTCGCCCCGCGGATCGGACTTCCGCTCCCACCGCTCCCAAGCCCGGTCGTTCTCCTTGCGTCGCGCCACCAGCACGTCGCTCGGCAGTTCCGAGAGCTCGTCGTAGAGGTCATTACTCATGCCCGGAGCATAGGCGCGTCCCCCGGGGCACGCTCCCGCGTGCAGGGTCCTCCGACGGAGCTTCGGATCAGGGAGCCCGCACGCGGGCCGCATCCTCTCAACGGAGCCGGCAGAGCCGGCCGAGCTGATCGCAGGTGTTTGACCTGTCCGGGCGTCCGATCATGCCAACGCTCCGCCCTCCACTCAACGCGGGCGCTGACGCGCCGGCCGCTGACGAACAATCTCGGACGCGGTCGCAAGCTCCCTCACATCGCCCGAGATTCTTCGCCCTCGACCGGTCCCCCGCTTATGACCTCCGGGCTCAGCGCCGGCCTTTCTCTCCTTGCCCGGAAGGGCAAAAACAAGGTTGGTCGAGAAGGAGAGAGCAATGACTGACACCACCAGCACCACGCCCGTCGTGGGGACCGTCGAGCACGTCGACCCCACCACCATCACCATCGAGACGAACGTGCGTCCCGGCGAGACGATGGCACCTCTGACCAAGGAGTTCATCGCGAGCATCCGGGACCACGGGGTCATGGAGCCCGTCATCGGCTACCGCGACGAGCAGGGCAACGTCGTCGTCCGCGCCGGTCAGCGCCGCACCCTCGCCGCCCGCGAGGCCGGACGGCCCACCATCCCGGTCTACTTCGGCGCAGCGCCCACCGACGAGGCCGCGCGCATCGTGGAGCAGTTGATCGAGAACGATCAGCGCGAGGACCTGACCGAGGGCCAGCGCGCCGCCGCGTGGCAGCAACTCGCGTTCGAGGGCCTGTCCGCGACGACGATCGCCAAGCGCGTCGGCCGCAAGGCATCTGAGGTCCGCATCGGGCTGCGCGTGGCCGAGAACGAACACGCCGTCGCGACCGTCGAGCAGCACACCATCACCCTCGACCAGGCCGCCGTCCTGATCGACTTCGAGGACCACCCCGCCGAGCACGCCGAACTCGTGGAGGTCGCAGAAACCAACCCCACCCGCTTCGACCACGCCGTGCAGCAGGTCCGCGACAAGATCGCCCGAGCCGACGCCGCCGCGGCCCTCACCGCGGAACTGGCCGAGGCCGGATGGACGATCCGCGACCGGGAGCCGATGTACGGCAGCGAGGAAGCCAAGACCCTCGTACGCATCAACTACATGGTCACCGCCGAGGGCGAGCGGGTCACCCGCGCGGACGTCGAGGACGTCGAGGGCCGCGAGGCCGTGGTCCGTGCCACCTACGGCGGACCCGAGGCCAGCCTGTTCATCCCCAAGAAGATCGCGAAGGAGCGCAAGTACCGCGACGCGAACGCCGTCGCACCCCTCTCCGACGACGAGAAGGCTCGCCGCAAGATGGTGCGCGAGAACCGCGCAGCGTGGAAGAGCGCGACCGCCGTCCGGCAGCAGTGGCTCACCACGAAGATCGCAGGCAAGACGCTCCCCAAGGACGCGATCAACCTCGTGGCCGAAGCACTGACCGGGAACCGCTGGACCATGCACCGGTCCCTTGAACGCGGCAACGCCACCGCCGCAGCCCTGGTCGGCATCGAGGGCGTCGAGTCGTCGTCCTACTACGGCCCGAACGCCTTCGACGGCTGGGCGCAGGAACACCCCACCAAGCCGCTGCACGCCGCCCTCGCGGTCGTGATCGGCTCCTACGAGGAAGGCATGCACGAGAACACCTGGGACAGCGGCGACCCCGCCAGCGCCGCCTACCTGACCCGGCTCGCGTCCTGGGGCTACACGCTCTCGGATATCGAGCAGATGGTCATCGACCGGACTGCGGAACGAGCGGCCGCGTTCGAGGCCCTGACCGCTGAGCAGGCGGAGTCCGACGTCGACGAGCCGGTCGACGAGGGCGACTACGACGACGACCCGGAAACCCAGGGCGCCGCGTAACCTGACCGGGTGAGGCGGCTTCCCCCGGCAGCCTCACCCGGCACCGCGCTGCGTTGCCAAGCCCCGGCCCGCTTCCCCCAGACGGGCCGGGGCACCCCACCGGCCGGAGCCGGCGGCGAGGGGGCTGGCCCCCTCGCGCTCCCCCGCTATCGCACTAGTTGCACAGTGCTATCACAATGCTTGTGTGCTGCTAGCGCTCCGGCGTGAACGCCTGAGCCGGGTCCTCACCGCGCGCCGCAGCGTCGTACTTCACCCACGACTCCACCTGCGGCGGCGAGGGCACCTCGCCCGCCGCCACGGCGGCCGCAATCTCGTTCGCGTACATGTCGCGCATCTCTTCCGCGTGCTTGCGAAGCGGCATCCTCCACCCCCTGGGATTGTCCATTCGTCCGCATGATTCTGCATCAGTCGGCTGACGACCACGACCCCGCGTGCTGGGGGAGCACACAGGCCCGTCCAGTGCTTCCGGCCGGAGGCCGGGAGCCGCTGCGCGGCCGGTGGAGCCGGCGATGCCGGCCCTGTCGGCCCTACGGGCCCGTTGGGTTTGCCGTGAAGCCTTCGGCAGCATACGGACGTCCGGGTTCCCCGCAAGCGGCGAGCCGCCGCCTCCCCCGAGATTTTCGACGCGCGCTTCGCTTATTTCGCGCCGAAATTCTCTCCTCCGCCGCCCTTCGGGTTGCACTCCACCCTCCCGTCCTAGCGGCGACAAGTCGCCTTCACGGCAAAACAACGAGAGGGAAGGAAGAGCACATGCGAATCACCACGACCGCCAACCGGGTCACCAAGGACGACGACGACGCCCGGAACCGGATGCGTCAGATCGCGGATCGGGAGGCCGAGCTGCAGCAGTACGCGCGTGCCGGGTACTCCCTCGTGCACACCGCGGTGATCGAAACCACCTCGGACGCGACGTTCGTCGACACGTTCACCAAGGACGACGAGGACTGACCGGCAAGGGAGGGGGCGAACCGTACTCGCCCCCTCCCCCGCCACCGACCGTACCCACCGGCAGGAGAGAGCCATGACCACCAGCACCGCCACCAAGAAGCGCACCAGCACCCGCCGCCCCACCATCAGCCCCGAGGCCCGCAAGGCCCAGGCGGAAGCCCTGCACGAGTCGATCGCGACCCAGGTCGAGCAGCTGCGCGACTCGGACCGCTGGACGCAGTTCCTCGCGTTCGCGTCCGCGTTCCACCGCTACAGCCTCAACAACGTGTTGTTGATCCTCAGCCAGCGCCCCGACGCCGAGCGCGTCGCCGGGTTCCGGACGTGGCAGGCCCTCGGCCGCCAGGTCCGCAAGGGCGAAAAGTCGCTCCGCATCTTCGGCTACAGCACCAAGAAGGTCACCGAGCAGGACGAGAACGGCGACGACGTGGAGAAGCGCTGCCCCCGGTTCCCGATCCTGCCCGTGTTCGACATCGCCCAGACGGACCCGATCGACCCGGACGCCGACGACCCGTCGACGCTCACGGCGCCGCTCACCGGCGCCGATGACCACGGCGTGATCGAGGCCCTGACCGCGCACCTGGTCGCGGAGGGCTGGACCGTCGAGCACGCCGACACCGGCCAGGGCCGCAACGGCTTCACCGACCCCGAGGCCCGCCGCGTCGTGATCGCCGCGCACCTGGCCCCGGAGCACGCCGCCAAGACCCTGATTCACGAGTTCGCGCACGTGATCCTCGGCCACACCGACGACCTGACCGAGTACGCCGAGCACCGCGGCCTCATGGAGACCGAGGCCGAGAGCGTCGCCTACGTCGTCGCCGGACTCGTCGGGTTCGACACCGCCGCGTACAGCGTCGGCTACGTCGCCGGGTGGTCCGACGCAGACGCCGACCTGATCCGCGGCACTGCCGCCCGCGTCCTCAAGGCCGCGCACCAGGTCGCCGCGATCCTCACCCCCGCCGACGTCGACGAGGCCGCAGCGGCCGAGTGAGACGGGTCGCGCCGCCGATAGCGGCGGCGCGGCCCTGTTTCCCACGTGAGTGCTGGGCGACCGGCGGCGGCCGTGGGGTGTGGCCGGCCTCCGGCCGTCCGTGGAGGCGGCCCGCCCCCACACCCCTGCCGCACCTGCGGTGCTGATGGAGCCGGCGACGGAGCGCCGGCCCTGTCGGGCCTGCGGCCCCGTTGTTTTGCCGTGAAGCCTTCGGCAGCGTACGGACGTCCAGGCTCCGCGCAACTGGCTTTCGCGGCATATCCTCCCTCGTTCCGCTTCGCTCCACTCAGTCCGGTATTCCACGACCAGTTGCACTGCGCCCTCCCGTCCTAGCGGCGACAAGTCGCCCTCACGGCAAAACAACGAGAGGGAGAGGAAGAGCGATGACAAACACCACCATCACCGCTGACGACGCAATGCAGCAGATCACCGCGTTGGAAACCGAATGGGCGACCGCCGACATGAACGCCGAGCGGTTGGTCGACATGTACGACGACCCCAACGCAGGGAACCACCTCCGCCAACGCCAGGACGAGATCCGCCAGCAGATCAGTGCCCTCGCAGCCTCTGCAGGGATCGACTACTACGACGACGAGTTCTGACCGCCCCGCCTCGACTATCGAAGTGCTATCACATCGCAAGCGGAATGGAACCGCTAGCAGAACGGAAGCAGCAGCCATGAGCAGCACCGGCTACCAGTGCAAGGAATGTGGCGGCCCCAGCCCCCTCGGTGTCGGCTACGTTGACACCACCCCAGGAGCCGCGGACGCCTCCGCCGCTCTGACCGTCTGCGGCTGCGGGTACAGCCGCCTCGAGCCGGGAGCGGCTGGGTACGGTCCCGCCGCTCCCCTGACACCGAACGCGCAACGCCTCGCGGCCCGCGGCTACGCACCCCCGTTCACGCTCGCGCAGAGCCTCGCGTGGGCCGAACAGTCGGCCGCATTCGCCCGCACGGCCGCCGACCGATACGTGCCGACCGCTCGCGAGCACCAGCGCAAGACCCGGGAGGCGGAGCGGTTCGAGGCCATCGCCGCGCAGTTGCGACGGCTCCACGACCTCGACCAAGCCAGCGCCGGCCACTGATCCGCCGCCGCCCGGCCAGCCGGGCGGCGAGGGGGCGAGCCCCCTCGCGCTCCCGCGCTAGCGCACCAATAGCAATACGAAACCAGTTGCACAATGCTATTGCAGTGCTATCACTTTGGAAGTAGGATGAATGCATGATCATCGTCGTAGGAAGCGAAAAGGGCGGGCCGGGGAAGTCGACCATCGTCACCAACCTCGCCGTCGAGCTCGCGCGTCAGGGCAAGGACGTGGTGATCGTCGACGCCGACAAGCAGCGTTCCGCCGCCCGCTGGCACGCCGATCGCGTCGACGCCGGGCACCAGCCCGCCGTCGCCGCCGTCGAGAAGCTGGGGAACATCTACTCGACGCTCCGCGACCTCGACGCCCGCTACGACGTCGTCGTGGTCGACGTCGCCGGGCAGGACTCGCAGGAGATGCGCACGGCCATGATCGCCGCGCATCAGATGCTCGTCGTCGTGCGGCCCTCGCAACTCGACCTCGACACACTCCCGCACATGTCCGAACTCATCGAGACAGCGTTGGACCTGAACCCAGAACTCCGGGTGCGGGGCCTGATCACACAGGCACCGACGAACCCGAACGGCACTGAGCGCACCGACGCGGGGGAGTACCTGGCGGACTATCCCCTCATCGCGCCGCTCGAAACGGTCGTGTACGAACGCAAGGCGTACCGCGACGTCATCGGGGAAGGCCTCTCCGTCGTGGAGTGGACCAACCCGAAGGCCCGCGCCGAAATCCAGGAACTCGCAGGAGAGGTCATCGCGTAATGGCGATCAAGAAGCGCACCCCCCAGACCGACGCCGAGCGCGAAGCGGCCATCGCCGCATTCGGCGCCGGCGCCACCGCCCCCGCCGATGAAACGCCGCCCGCACCGGCGGAGACGACGCCCGCGCGCACCACGCGGCCACCGAAGGCCCGCAAGGCAGCCGCGGCCGCGGAGCCCACCGGCGAGGTACCCTCGACCTCCCTGGTGCGCTGGGCCGACGAAGACCTGCCGCGCGCCGTCCAGCGGATCGCCGCCGCCGAGGACCGCAGCTTCCAGAAGACGATGCTGCTGCTCATCCGACGCGGCGTCGACGCCTACGACGCCGACTAGCGGGATGCTGCCGGTCTGATAGCCAAGTGCTATCAGACCGGCAGCACAACGCAACCGGGGGAAAGCACGATGACAGCACCAGGGCGTCGGCCCGCCACGGCGGGCCAGCGGCACCGATCGCCACGGCGATCGACCCGCGGGGGAGCCGCTGCGCGGCCAGCCCCTGTCTGGTCCTTCGACCTTTTCCGGCGGGACGATCGTAATTTGCTCCACAGCGGTGACAAGGGCTTTCGCGGCATATCCTCCCTCGCTTCGCTCAGTCCGGTATTCCACGGTCCCTGGTCACCGCCGCTCCCGCTCACACTCGGTCCCCTTAGCCGGAAACGGTCAGAAGAGAAGTTGATCGGGAGGGGTCTGAGGATCATGAGCAACGTCACCGTCTACAGCAAGCCGTCGTGCGTGCAGTGCACCGCCACGTACCGTGCCCTCGACAACAAGGGCGTCACCTACGAGGTCATCGACCTCACCACGCAGCCCGTCGACGTCGTGGAGAGC
>Ga0153924_1000372_pt1 | contig 28941 bp, 32 predicted proteins | sample TSNJ008MetaG_FD_104709 | JGI IMG/M metagenome (GOLD analysis project Ga0153924, IMG submission 104709) | Attine ant fungus gardens microbial communities from New Jersey, USA - TSNJ008 MetaG | ecosystem: Host-associated > Fungi > Mycelium > Unclassified | place: USA: New Jersey, Wharton State...
GGTTAGCTGTTAGCTGACTTTTCTCTTTTGTGTTACCTTGCGAATTTTACCACCGCAAGGTCTTCTTGATGTGCCTTTTTTCTGCTATGTTGCAGAATCTACTTCTTTCACGTTATTCCTCCTTGTGCTCAATCTCTATTTTCTCGTTTTTATAGAAGCCGGCCTTATAGGTCGTTTTACCGATTGCCTGATCAAATATAGTCAGCATGGCGGGAAGGAAGCATACCACCATCAGCATAGTAAACAGCGTCCCACGACCGAGCAGCAGCCCGATGTCAGAGATCGCCGGATTCGACGACGTGGCAAACAATGTAAACCCGGCTGCCGCCAGCGTTGTTCCCGAAACGAGGATTGACTTGAAGCTTTCACCCAACGCTGTATGGATGGCGTCTCGTTTGCCCATTTTCCGTCGGTTTCGCATGTAGTGCGTAGTCAGCAGGATGGCATAATCGACCGTAGCTCCAAGCTGTACGGTGCTTATTACCAGGTAGCCGATAAAGTTTATGGAGGTGCCTGTAAAATACGAAATAGACAGATTGACCCATATACCGGTTTCAATGGTAATCAGCAATATAAGCGGCAGTGTCACCGATTTGAAGGTAATCAGCAAAACACAGAAAATTGCGATGACAGCGATTAAATTGACCACCGTATTGTCCTTTTGCACTAAGTTTTTCATATCGTACAGATTGACGCTTTGCCCGAGCGAATAAGCGGTTTTCCCGTAATAATCGCTTGCTTTATCTTGGATGCTTTGGACAGTTTCAAAAGCGATATCGCCTTCTGTCGGCGTATCGGTATACACGATGATGCGGGCATAGTTCTCTCCGTAAAACTGTGAAGTGACCTCCTCGCCGAGATAGTCGGGCGGGATGGCCGCCCCCACAGCGCTTGCGTAAGACATAACGCCCGTCACATGGTTGATCATTTCAATGTCACGGCTAAGCGCCCGCTCCTTCACAACATCGCCGCGCGGTACCAGTAATGCGATAACGGTGCTTTGCCCAAATTCTTCCGTAATCGTGATACTGTCTCTGCGTGTGCGAATGCTGGAGTCGGCAATCTCGTTCCCGTAAATAAATCCGGTTTGTCCTTGCCCTAAAAAACACGGAACGATTAATACAAGAACCAGAATTACCGTCGGAACAGCTAGTTTTGACAACACCTTGTTAATATTCTTAAAGCTGGGAATCCATTCACGGTGCTTCGTTTGGTCAATGAGCTTGTATGCGCAGAGCGTAACTGCAGGAAGAAAAATCATCGCAGAAATGAAACTTAAGACGATTCCCTTTGCCAGGTTGATCCCCAAATCCGCTCCAATCTGAAAATTCATAAACACAAGAGCTAAAAATCCGAACAGGGTTGTGGAGGCGCTGGCCGCCACGGTCGACATGGATTCTTTGATTGAATGCCGCATGGCTTCGTTTACATCGGCGTATTTCTTCCGGTTTGCGGCGAAACTGTGAAGCAGGAATACAGCATAGTCCAAAGAACAGGCCAACTGCAATATGGGACTTACCGAAAAGGTCATAAATGAAACATTACCTAAAAAGATATTCGTTCCCATATTAATCAGGATGGAAACACCTATCGTGACCAAGAACAAAAGTGGCTCGATCCATGAGGTCGAGGATAATACCAAGATCAAAATGATAATAGGCAATAGGATCATGATAGCTTTTAGCACCTCGGTGTTTGACATCTCTTGAACGGTAGCCAAGTCGGGCGCTTCGCCTGCGACTGCTCCCGCTTCACCGATTAAATCCTGGATGGCCGCAGTTGTGTCTTTTTCCATTCCTTTGGAAATGGTCACTGAGAATAAAGCGTTGCCATTTTTATAAAAGCCCTCTACCGTATCGGCATCACCCATCTCAAGCGGCTGTTTTATATCCATCATGTCATCAAGCCAGGTAACAGCCGTAACGCCGTCTATGGCGGACAGCTTCTGCTTGTATTCCAATGCCTCCATAACGGATATATTTTTCACCATCACGTTTGTATTCGGCATGGATTCGGTGAATTCTTCGCTCATGATTTCCAGCGCCTTGGTGGACTTTGCATCAGGCGGCAGATAATCTGCCATGTTATAATTAACATTAACAAAAAATATTAGTGACGTACTGATTACGGCGGCGATAACGAAAATCAAGATGATCATTTTCTTATGTTTTACAATAGCGTCTGCGAATTTCTCCATAAATGTCCCCCTAAAGCACAACAGACAGTTGTTTATTCTTATGTATTGTATTATAATAAACATAGCGTTGAAAAACAACCGTCAGAAAATCTGAAAATGTATGTTGTGCAACAAAACGCTTTCAGAGTGTTGGATAGTTAATAAAATTTTATTTTAGGAGGCATTATTGTGGAAGCAGGCAAGACGGACCGCCGTGTCAAGTATACGAAAGCACTGCTCAGAGATGCTCTTGTTGAACTGATGCAGAAGAATCATATTTCCGGAATATCAGTCAAGGCGCTTTGCGACTTGGCGGATGTTAACCGCAGCACATTTTATAACCATTATGCCGATCAATATGATTTGCTGAACCAGATTGAGCAGGAAGCGTTAGACAAGCTTAAGCGGCATTTGGAAAGACAGGATTATTATGATAACCAACCGATATCGGCGCAAGTGCTGACCAGCATTTTGGAATATGTGAAGGAAAATGCCGGTTTGTTTAAGGCATTGCTCAGTGAGAATTGCGACTTTGCTTTTCAGAAGGATGTTATAATCCTGGCCGAAATCATTTCATCACAGTTAAGTCCGGTAACAGACGCACGGATGCAGGAATATGTTCAGGAATTTGGTATTAACAGCTGCGTCTGCATTGTGAAAAAATGGCTGCATGACGGCATGATTGAGCCGCCTGTGAAGATATCTGAATTTATTCTTCAGATGTTGTATCATGGGGTGAGTAGCTTTCAACAAGAAAATTTCTACACATAAAAAAGCACTCCTGAACAAACGAATGTTTCTTTTAATAATTCTCAAACATTTTACAAACAATTCACAAATATCTGTACGGCAGAGTATGTATATCAAATAAATTAACTGAGGCCGGCTTGCTGCAAAAACCGCCGGATAAATCCACTGCCGAGCCTTATGATCTCTGCCGCCAGCTGGCGGACTGCATATTACAGTTTGAGCCATTGTGGGAAAAGAAAGATATCGAAATTGAGGTGGATATCGAGGATCGGGCGGTTATCACGGCTGATGAAAGCATGATGGAGATTGTATGGAACAACCTGCTGTCCAATGCCATCAAATCCGACACAAATACCATCATCGTCACGGTATCGGACTCCGGATGCGGGATGAGTGACGAAACTATCAAACATATTTTCGATAAGTTTTATCAGGGAGACACCTCTCATTCTCAGGAAGGAAACGGTCTGGGATTATATCAAAGCATAACAAAAACATCTCCGTTATAGAATATGACTGTTTAATAAAAACCGAAAAGTCAAATAACATTTCATCAACAATTCTTAAACATTCTTCAAACGAAAGGAGGTGCAGTATAATGATGAATAAAGTCTATGACGCGGATGGCAAAGGAGGGTCTGAAATGAACGAAACAAACAAATCAAGGGACTTTGTTGGCTATGAATATAAGGATATCACGGTTGACCGCAGTATGGAATCAGTTTATGCCGATGGTTATCAGAATTTTGGTTGGAAACTGGATGAAAAATCAGGTGTGGTTACCGGGATCAATTCCAGTTCCCTGAAGTTCAAGCGCGACCGGAAGATATTGAACAAAGCAGAGCTTACCCGTTTACAGCGTCAATTTGACGCCTGTGTAGGTGAGATCGTGGCGTTGGAAAAATCCAAGACAACGGGTGCAACTATCGGCGCGATCATCATCGGATTGACCGGCTGTGCTTTTATGGCCGGCTCTGTGTTTGCGGTTACCGCCGAACCTGCGAATATCCTGCTATGCGTGATTTTCGGCTTACCCGGTATTGTCGGCTGGATTCTTCCGAATTTTATTTATAAGGCGATGAGTTTAAAAAGAAGTAGAAAGGTAGAGCCATTGATTAATGCGAAATATGATGAGATATATGAAGTCTGTGAAAAGTCAAACGGGTTACTGCCAAAATAACGCCAGTCGGGCGGCCGGGCCTATAGAGCTCCGGTCGCTTTTTTGTCCGTGAGGCAAACCTTACGTTTCAGCGAAAGCATTTTGAGATAGCCTGTCTTCATTCTATGTTGAATGAGGACTTTTTTACTATTAACATTTCTCAAACAATTTAACAGCAAATCTCAAACATTCGGGGATCATAATACAGACATCATCGGCGTGGTTATCAAGAAAAAGCGCAGTCGTAATTACTAATGAAGTATCAGAGAGACTGGAGGAGTTTATGGCCTGTATTGGGCAGGTGTCACCTCCGTAATCACTGCCTTCATTGCTCATAGGAAATATAAAGCCTTACTGTAAGATTGGTGGTGAAATGATGTGGCTTTTATAATAGAATGTGCCGCATGTGCGGCGTTGTTTGTGGGTGTTATGCAGCTGAACCCCGGAAAATGGCAAGGAGTCCTGGCCTTATTGCCATCGCTTGGACTGATTGCAAGCGCAGCCGGATTTCTTTTGCGTCCGGAGATTGATATTCACCTATCTGCAGCATATGCCTTAATCGGTGTTTCTGCGGCGTTTGTGGTATGGCTTATTTTCAAAATCATTATGCTGCGAAAAGGCAAATCCGTTGCCGCACGGTTTGTTCGCTTGATCAGCGGCGCTGCAATATCCGCACCGCTGTCATTGATTGTGGGGATCATTCTTACCATTACCGAACCCGCGGATATGGCAATGCTCGTTTGCCTGTCAGCTGCCGTCTTTGGAAGTGCGGCATTGTTGGTTGCGTTCAATCTTATTATCGTTTCGTTTTGCGGTTACCAAGGCACATGGGATAGTTTGAAAACGGTAAACAATCTGATAAAAAGCAAAAGGCTTGTCTTTGTGCGTATTTCTATGGTAAAAGACGTATTCATGGTGTTAAGTAAAGCGGCAATCAGTATTATCGCGTCTTCGCTATTCATGTTCGCCAATGTCCTGTATAGCACAGGATTAGGGATTGCGAGATATATAGCTGTTAAAATGCACATGCAAAATGGTAAAAAACAGATACAAAGCTATTTCCATGTCGGCGGTGTTATTTTCCTTGCCAGCGCCTGTTATGTGATTTACTCCATACGGCTATTTTACAAGAGCCAAACCGCGAGTGTTCCTATGATTGTCGGCATTGCTATCGCCTGTTACACATTTCTTGAGTTTGGTATCAATATCCGGGAGGCGATACGGCTGAGGAAAAGTAATGCGCTTGAAGCGAAAGCGCTCAGGGCAATCAGCCTATCGTCAACGCTACTGTGTTTTGTACTCACTCAAACAGCGCTCATGTCATTCGCCAATGAGGGCGACAGCAGTTTTGCAAATGCGTTGGCTGGCGTGGTTTTCGGCGGAGCTGCCGCACTGGTTGGCATATATGTGATGATACAAAGCAGAATATTAAGCAGGAGGAAAAGCAGTGAAAAAGATGAATGCCATAGGCAAAGAAATGTCAACCGTGTTTATAACTGAGGCGCTCACGTTGATTGCATGATTCTTCCCATCAAGGACGGCAGCGAAGAAAGATCCTGTTGTCGCGCTTAGAACAGAATAGTTTCAAATAAGCTGTCGAAAGATATTCAATTAACATTTCGCAAACACTTTACTGACAATTCTCAAACAACTGCACGGTATTATTAACCTATCAAATAAAAACAACTACGTGAAAGGAGTACGAATAATGAGTGAGAATATTAAAAACAGCTTTGTCGCCTATGAACACAAGGAGATTACAGTCAAGCGGAGCATGGAGGATATCTACACCGACGGTTATCAGAATTTCGGTTGGAAGCCGGACGGACGAGGCGTTTCCCTTAGCGGCCTGACTTCTATAAACCTGAAGTTCAAACGTGACCGTAAAATTACGAACCGTGAGGAACTGACGAAACTCCAGCGGGGATTCGAAAACTGCGCGAAGGAAATCGAGCGCATGGAGAGCGCCAAGGTCGCCCAGCCAAGCATTGTGGCGTATGCTATCGGGCTTGTCGGAACGGCGTGTATGGCGGGAGCTACGTTCGCCTATCTCGCGAATATGATTCCGCTGTGCATTATCCTCGCCGTTCCCGGATTCATCGGTTGGATTATCCCTTACTTCTGTTATCTGCATGTCAAGAGAAGCAAAATCGATAAGGTAACACCGCTGATTGACCGCCAGTATGATGCAATTTATGAGGTATGTGAGAAAGCCAGCGGACTGCTGCATGTATAAGCGCAATCGGGTCAGTTGGTATCAAAAACAATGCCGTGAAAGCGGGGTTAGGGTGATGGCGATGTTGGGCAGTAAACAACGGTATGCGCCATTACCCTAACCCCGGCGAAACAAAAGTATTGCAAAGAAAACCGCCTGCGCTACAAACTACTACTGCGTGCGAAGCGAACTGTAGAGAATACCTCGCTCTTTAGGGCGAGGATTTTTATTTGCTTATCTGCAACGAGCCAAGTGGGAGCTTGCTCACATTTGGTGACTGTACACGAACCATGATAAGTTCGCATTACGTACTTCTTATGGTTCAAAAAGAGTCACTATCGGTAAAATACCTCAGGACTTTAAGAAATTCATATTATTTGTTTATGTTTTGTTAAACTCTTTTACTCTGTGTGTTTATCCACTGCCGATATACTGTCCTTGTAACTACAAAAATAGTTCCCTGTACCGCAGATACAGCTTGTAATTAAAAAGAAAGGATTGATTGTAATGGAAAGTATCACATTTATGGTTGGATCACTCTGTGCCAAATTGACCATACCCCTCACTATTCTCGTCTGCATCATTTTCGTTTTGAGGATAGCCGGGAAAAACTGCAAGCCGGGTGGATGGGTAAATCGCCTAAACCGAAGACTCCGAAAGATACATATCCCGCTTGGTCTTGCACTGTTGATAGCGGCATTTATCCACGCCATATTTTCATCCACTGGTATCTTTGTCCTGATTTGGGGCGTGTTATGCCTGGTTTTCCTTGCTCTAACATGCCTGACATGGTTTTTCCGCAAGAAAAAAGGATTCAACTATATGAAATGGCATCGCGCTTTGACAGTGGCGTTCCTCATAACCTTAGCCCTGCACCTGGCAGAGGTTCCTTCTCTCAAAGCGGAAAATTCCTCTGAGACCAGAGGCGGTGAATCCTATTCGCAAACAAGCCAGGAATAAATACAGTATGTTTTATTTAACTCTTTTATCCTGTTTGTTTAAAGCAGGAGGATATACTGTAACCATAAAGTAAATTACAAAAAATAAATCAAACGAGGTGATCGTAGAAAATCAGTATGAACGGTATTTACAAGAATTACGGAAAGAAAGAGGTATTAAAAAATGTCAGCCTGACAATGGGTAACGGCGTATATGGCCTGCTGGGACCTAACGGTGCGGGGAAAACAACTTTGATTCGTATCCTCGCAGGGGTTGTGCATTCGACGAAAGGGCAGGTTCTTGTTGACGGGACAGACCGCGAAGCCAACACCGAACTATTTCGCAGCAAGATAGATTTGAAGGAACACCTGCTGATATGGTGAAAAACGCAAAAACACTCACCGCAGATTGTCTGCGGGCATCTGTTCTTAGCTAACTGATATGTTAAATAAAGCGGCTGCTGCATTACGATTTGTATGGTTTTAGTTTCCTATGATGTGGGAAATAGGCACACGCTAATTCAGGGCGTAAAACGGCTCTGCGCCTTGATTAGCGGGATTAAATAGTTATGACTGGCTGCAAAATAGCAGCCGGCCATACGCTGCTGGATTTTAGACGCAAAAACGCAAGAATACCCGTCATAGCAATTATTTCCATGATTAGGACATTTAAGATTAGGACATTTGCAGTTTGGATTTATTTTACCCAATATTCTCGCTCCTTTCTGCGAGCTTTTGGATTTCTTCTACATCAATTTTTGGCTCAACAAATCCTTCTCGGAACCCTTCAATTTTATTTAAGGATTGAAATAACTTTCTATAAGCAAAACTCATTTTCTCATAATCCATTCTGCCGCCTACAATAGTAGCATATGCGGCATAGGTCAACAGGTTATGTGGGAATAGAGTTTCAAGGTAACCCTCCGTTCCTTTTGGGGTATAGCAACATGCGAACAGTCCTATCTTTTTTCTAAGCAGGATTTTTTCATTGCGTTTACAAAACTTTGTTATATCTTTCCGCATTGTACCCATATAGACCGAGCCGCCTATTATAATTGTGTCAAATTGCATTAAATCATACCGGCACTTTTCCGCAGTTAAAATTTTAACTTCCCCTTGTAAATACTCTTCCAAAATTGATGCACATTCCTGTGTGCAACCATATTTTGTAGCGTAAACAACCAATGTTTTCATCTTGTATCTTCCTCCCGATAAATTAAGTCAAATTGGTCTATGTGCTTTTCCAGCAAGTCAAGTGCCTCTTTTTCCCGTTCCGGTATTCCGTCATATTTATTTAATAGCAAGAATATAGGGGAATAAAAATGCAGAGCCATCATACTGGGGTCAACTTGCTTCATAAACCCTTGGTTAATCATTTCTGAAAAAAGGCTGGCCTGATACGACAAGGCTGCATCTATAAAAATTTCACGATAAATCTTTTCAATTTCACCATTTTTATATTTCTCAATGGTAAGCATCCTGCGAAACTGTGAGGCATATTCGTCTTTCAAATAAAACAGAAAAATGGATGTGCTGATTTTTTTCAATACGTCGTTCTCTCCCCCGGCATACTTGCTTGCGGCTTCGTTTATTTCTCCTTCGGGGAGTTGGAATGTTAATGATGTGTTAGCGAAACGCTCTTGCATTTTTTCTATGAGAGTGTCGAAAATTTCCTGCTTGCTTGCATAATGCTTATAAAGGGAGCTTTGCATAATACCTACCTCATTCGCAATATCCCGCACTGTCACACCATCGTATCCCTTATCTGCAAACAATTTGAGGGCTTCAAATAAAATAATTTCCTTTGTATTTCTTTTTGCCATTTTATACGTCCTCCACTCACATATAATCAAATCTACTTGATTCGATATTATAAAGCCTAATCCGCGAACCCTCAATGAAGGCTATTTGAATAAAGGCACATACAGTAATAAAGTAAAGTTTTAACATAAATTATACCCTTCTCAAAATTTGCTATCGTTTGTTCTCTTTCTATTTTAGCTACTATTTGTTCTCTTGTCAAGTGTTATTTTTTCGGTCCATCCCAAAAATTCTCCATTTTTGTATTAAACACATCCGGTACATCCATATTTACACAATGACCTGCATTTTCAAAAACAATCATTTGGCTGTTCGGTTCAGTATCATGCCACATCTTTGCAGCTTGAAATGCCATAGGGACATCATGTTCCCCACAACCAATCAATAAGCGATAATTTCTACTTTTTGTTTTTTGCTTATTTACCATCACATTAAGTGAGGAGAGGTACATAAATGACTTTCGGGGAAATTTTAGATTCATTTGGTAAAATTCATCTTGTGCTTTTTCAGTATATGCAGATATTTTTTTATTAGCTTTTGCAAACCACTTAACGGAAAATAATGCTTTAAGCATCATAAGAATCTGTGCTGCACTATTACTCTTTTGCATATTTTTATCAAAGTTATTGATATCATATCCCCCGAAGCAAGCTAATGATTCTACCTTATCAGGATACTTATTTGCAAAATCCTGAGATATTACCGCTCCTAAAGAAACGCCTAAAAGATTAATTTTATCAATCTTTTCTTTATCCAACATTTCTTTCATCCAGCCCGACATTTTGTCTATGGTATTGCCTTTAATAATATTCAAAGATTTCCCATGACCGATTATATCAACAGCGATGATGTTATAGTTGTTTTTAAAATATTCTATCTGCTTGTTAAACATTTCATGATTAACAAAAGCAGCGTGAATAAACATTAGCCACTTTCGGTTTTGGTCAACATTTTTATTTATGTAATAAACTATAGGTGAGTCTTTTAATTCTCTTTCTGTCATTATACATTTCTCTCTTTCATATTTTCTAACACCTGCGAATACCAATCTAAATTAAATTTTAAAATATCCATTCCATATTTGGCAGACAGCAATTGATACTTTATAATATCCTTCGTTTCCTCAGACGCTTTGAATTTCTTACCATCTTCATGGATAAACATCATAGATTGATATTGTTTATTCAAATCTAAAATATAATTTTCTATATTTTCAATACGCTTGCTTTTATCTGAAAAACCCATAAAATATAATTTCGCCAATTCGGGATTTTTTGTATGCTCAGATTTTATTGGAGTATTAACCCATTCGATAAAGTATTTCTTCCCATCATCAGTAATCGAGTAGACCTTTTTATATTTCCCGTTTTCAACTATTTCTTTGTAATTAATATATCCATTTCTCATTAACTTTTTTAGTGCAGCCTGAATACTTCCCATGCTACTGCTGTACATTATGTTTAAGCCTTTATTGATTCTTTCTCTTAACTGATAAATTGTTCTACTTTGCAATATTAAAAGACCCAATATAATGTTGTCCAATAAAACCCCTCCTTTATGTTACTATTAGCAATGTTACTATGTAATTATAGCAATTGTCATAAAGATCGTCAATAGACTTGAAAACCTCTTACCCAAAGAGATTACAGCTCGTTTAATAAGAAACCCCGAAAAGAAAAAGCGACAAAAGATTAACCCTGCCGCTTGATAATTATACGTAAATGATTTCTTTCTCTACAATCTCCATAGCACATGCCCGAATACTATTCATCTGCACCCACTCCACAGGGCTATCAGCTTTCAACTGCTCTGTTATTCCCTGTGCCTGTTTCATCCGCCCTACAAGCGTTTCACACCGTTCCCCTGCCTGTCCGTTCATATCGGCATAAGCACGACCATCCCAACCAGAGGTCTGGTGTACGGCATTGGATGTGCTGTTGTATTCCACGGTGCAGAGCTTGGCTTCCGCACCAATCTTGTGGGTCGTGCTCAAGCAGATACCCGTCCGATGGCTATATCTCCTTAATCGTCCAGTTATCACCACAGATGCACCCGTGGTTTCATAGGGACAGGTTTGTTTTTAAGGAATTCTAGTAATTGCTTATACGTTCTATTCTCCTTTTCAGAATGTTGCGTCACAATTGGCATTAAATCAGGAAATCCTTTGTTATATCCTCCTCATAGGTAATATACCATAAGTAGCGGATGGCATAATAATGACTTTCCATGTCGTCGGAATCGATCTCCGATACAACCTTGAAGTACGGAATTTCTGGGTAGACATGCCATTCGGTACGCTCGCCATTTTTTGTAGATGAACCTCCACTTGCTGTCGTATCTATCGTGGTATCCGTAAAATAAACAGTGCCTTTGCAATATTCAAACGCTTTATCAACCTGTTCATCAAAGTCGGGGTTGTTTTGCACCTGCTCACAAAACAATTTCTTGAATGATTCTTTATCATTCTCTGTGATACATGTAAGAATGTCGGTTGACATCTGTTTTATTTTTTCGCTTTCTCCATTGCTAAGGATATTTTAAAACCCTTTGTTACTGATAATGCTCCCCAAAGAAATATATACAATTGGCGGCTTCATGAAAAAACAATAATTTTATGAGCCGTTTGCACTATAAAAATGCAGACGGCTTTCATTATTGACTTTTGTTTTCACTTTACATTCAAACGCTTTTTGGATATAATAAGCGTGTAGATGTGAGGTGGAAAAATGAATAAAAAAGAAAAACTTGATTTTCTGTTGCAGGAGAATAAGGGAATTTTAAAAACAGCAGATGCCATAGATGCCGGGATTTCACGTTCCTACTTCTTGGAATATGTAAAAGAAAAAGGATTGGAGCGTGTGGCACAGGGGTTATATCTTGCGCAGGACGCATGGGAAGACGGAATGTACTTATTGCAGGCAAGGTACAGCCAAACAATCTTTTCTCATGAGACAGCTCTATACCTGTTGGGGCTTGCAGGTCGTGAGCCATTGCAATATACGGTAACGGTAAAATCCGGGTATAACGTACCAACCTTGAAAAATGCAGGTATTAAGGTATATACGATTAAAAAAGAATTATTTGGAACGGGGGCAATCTGCCTACCCTCTCCTGTTGGACACATGCTTCGCGTATACAATGCGGAGCGCACGGTTTGCGATATTCTCCGCAGCAGGAGCCATATTGAGATTCAGGATAGGCAGACCGCATTAAAAGAGTATGTCAAACAAAAAGACAAAAACCTACCTTTGCTCATGCGTTATGCAAAAGAATTTCGCGTGGAAAAAATCTTAGGTCAATATTTGGAGGTGTTATTATAATGATTCATACATCACGGCAGTTAAAAGCACTCGTCCGTAATATGTCAAATGGTGACAGCACACAGGCGCAAATCATTATCCGCAACTATATTATGGAACGTTTCCTGGAGCGTATTTCGTTATCAAAATATAAAAACAACTTTATTTTGAAAGGCGGTATGCTCGTATCAGCTATGGTAGGGCTGGATACCCGTTCAACAATGGATATTGATACCATGATTAAAAATCTTCCTTTATCCATTGAAAGTGTGGAGGAAATTCTGAAAGAAATCATTTCAATTTCCATTGATGACGGAGTTACTTTCACTATTAAAGATATAAGCAAAATCATGGATGAAGCGGAATATGGCGGTGTTCGGGCTAATCTGGACGCCATGCTGGAAACCATGCGCACGCCCCTCAAAGTTGATATTTCAACAGACGATGTTATTACCCCACACGAAGTTTTATATTCCTTTAAACTCATGTTTGAGGAACGAACAATCTCGGTATGGGCATATAATCTGGAAACGGTGTTGGCTGAAAAACTAGAAACGGTAATTACAAGGGGGACGGCAAATACAAGGCTTCGTGATTTCTATGATTTATACATTTTACAAAATGATTATGTCCATACCATTGATATGGAAGCTTTTCGGAAAGCTTTTGCTGCTACCTGTGAAAATCGGGATTCCGCTGCCATTGTTAAGGACAGCTCAACCATTTTAAAAGAAATAAAGGACAGTGAAGCAATGCTGGGGCTTTGGAAAAGCTATCAAAAGAAGTTCAGCTATGCGGAAGATATTTCTTGGGATATGGTGATGCAGGCTGTTCAAAATCTGTGTAATATTTGATTTCATAGATGTCTGAGCAAAAATAAAGAATCTTGATATTAATGTTACGGAATTCAGTAACATTAGAAACAAAAGCGGTGGCAATGGTTATGTTCTCAAGTCCAAACGCAAATCAAATATCAGTGAATATATCAAACATATTTTTGAGGAGAGCGAGCTTGATGAAAATTCAGTTATTCGGAAATTCCGAATAACTGCTGCAGAAAGTCCGACGTTTCCAATGAAAAAGAATTACAGGCTTTAAATGATGTTGTAGAAGCCTGCGTCACCTTTTTTATTCCAAGTTTGAGTTTGTGTAGATGGTGTTTGCACAAATTACTCGATACTGCATTGGCTGGCTTTAGCTCCATATGATATCAACATATTGAAAAGCCGTTTGTTCTTGTGACAAAAGAGCAAGCGGTTTTTTTACGTTCCAACGCTGATACAAAATATCAGCATATACATAGCCGTTCCATTTGGAGCGGCTAAATCTATGTGAAAGGAGAAAAAGTTACTTACTTTACCGCACAATGGGAATTTGACTCTGTGCAAAAAATGTGGAATATTCTTTATACAGAACAAGAATGGAAAGACGCCCCTTCGGAAAAGCCTCATTTTGAAAATAATACAGAAGCATTCAAGGATGTCTTGATCAAAATAAAAGAATTGGCATGCAGGATTGATTGTAATAATTTTGCCATAGTATTTCAAAAGGCACTTGATATCCTGTCGGGCTCTTCTGATTATACCGATACAGAGTATAATTTGCCGCTTCCAGAAATTCCCGAAGAAAATCTGTATCTTTTTATGGCTGCCAGTATCGCCGATGTTTTTGGTGCAATGGGCTCTTGGAACGACAGTCCTCCTTATATGGCACATGAAAAAGGGATGCACAATGAATACGAATCTCTTTCGGAAGAATTGCTAAAACAAGTCCGACTTGCAACTTTATATGCGATTAACCAATGGTAGAATTATTGCTATTACAAAAGGAACGTGAGTATATTCATAGTATGTATTTAATTTAGTTGGAGGAATGGAGATAATTATGAGTAAAAAATTAGTAGCTTATTTTTCAGCAACCGGTGTGACAGCAGTGCTTGCAAAGACACTGACAGAGGCAGCTAGTGCTGACCTTTATGAAATCAAACCGAAAGTACCGTACACCAATGCTGATTTGAACTGGAACAACAAACAGTCCCGCAGCTCTATAGAAATGAACGACCAATCATACCGCCCCCTGAGTGCTGATAAGGATGCCAATATTGCGGTATATGATGTTGTTTTTGTGGGCTTCCCAATTTGGTGGTATGTAGCTCCAACCATAATTAACACCTTTTTGGAAAGCTATGATTTTACAGGAAAGACCATCGTTCCGTTCGCAACATCTGGTGGCAGTGGACTTGGCAAGACTATAGAAAAGTTACAGCCTTCCGTTTCCGGCACGGCTACATGGAAAGAAGGCAAATTGCTAAATGGCAGGCTATCTGAAAATGTTTTGGCTACATGGGTAGAGAGCCTTGATTTGCTTTAATGAGTTTTCCGTTATGTTTAGCATTCGATATTGATGTCAAGGATGCCCTTGTGCTATTCAACATTAAATCCAGATATGCAGGGGGAGAGGAACCAAGACAGAGACCAATACAGCTATGGAACGAATCCAAGTAAAAATGATGTAATTAGCTACTTAGGGTTGCTTGATTTATTAGATATTTTAGATGAAATTAACAATATCTACGAATCACAGGATAGAATTAAAGAGTGGTATTGACCCTCGTCAAGTAGCTGGAATGTTAAGTCAATTAAACAAAATTGCAGAAGAATCAAATAAACAAATAATCATTGCGATAAATAAATATCAGCTTGGAGATTATGAAATAGTTATTAATATGGTAGAAAAAAATAGTGTTATCACCTTGTCAGAAAATGATAATTTGTTAGGATTTGAATTTTAATAGAATAGCAATACTTAAGAGGAGGCACTGCCTCCTCTTAGATTCTGTCGGCTGTGGATAACGATAAGTTCAAGCGAACTTTTAGGCTTTTCAGGGATAGTGAGTTTCAGTAAACCATCGTCAATCAAGGGCTGTACAATATTTGACATTATATAGTATCTTGAATAACCGGTAAACTTTTCAAGCTCTGCTCTTGTTTGCGGTATACTGCAGAAATCAAGAATTGAAATCGATAAATCATTCCACTATCGTCCTGATTCGAAAAGCTTGATAAAGTATCAAACAGTTTTTGTACGTTGCACTATTTGAGTTAAAGGGCTATACTATGCTTTGTGGAGGTACCAATATGGATTACATAACTAAACGAATATTTTTGGTAGAAGATGATAAGACAATCGCTAAGAACCTCATGCTATTGCTCCAATCAGAGGGATTTACAATGACCCACACGACTACGCAGGGTGATGCTCTTGTGACACTTGCTAAGGATAAATTTGATTTAGCACTGATTGATATTTCGCTGCCTGATGGAAACGGTTTTACAGTTTGCACAGAACTCAAGGAAACACAAGACATTCCGGTTCTCTTCTTGACAGCATCCGGCGAGGAAGCAAGTGTTGTCACTGGGCTGAACATGGGCGCAGACGACTATATCATAAAACCATTTCGACCCCGTGAATTGATTGCGCGAATTAAAACTGCTCTGCGAAAAAGCGGACGTTTAGTTTCGATTTATGAAATCTGTGGACTTTTAGTAGATACGACCAGTGGCATTGTGAAAAAAGATGGCAAAGAAGTGTTTCTTTCTGCGCTAGAATATCGCTTGCTGCTGGTATTTATTAACAATATTAATAGGGTCATCACAAGGGACAGGCTGCTAGGCGAATTGTGGGATGCAGCAGGTGAGTTTGTCAATAACAATACCTTGACCGTTTACATCAAACGCCTGCGCAAGAAAATCGAGGATGACCCGGCTAGTCCACAAATCATTTTGACTGTTCGCGGAATCGGGTATCGATTGGGAGGTAGCAATGTTTCGGAATAGAGAGGTTCGCCAGTTTGCTGTTCTACTTTCTGGAATAACCGCTATCTTTGCCACGGTAGGCTTTGTCCTCCACCCAGTAGCGGGAATGCTGTCACTCACTTCTAGTGCTGTCCTTCTAGTGGTATTTTTTGCATTTACGAAAGGCCGGTACAAAAGCATTGCAAAGATTTCAGAGCAGATTGATCTCGTGTTACATAATGCCGATTGCCTGTATATCAATGAATCGGATGAGGGAGAGCTTGCCATCCTACAAAGCGAGATAACAAAAATGACACTCCGGATTCGGGAGCAAAATGGCGCATTAAAAAAAGAAAAAGAACATCTTGCCGATTCACTGGCTGACATCGCTCACCAGCTCCGTACCCCGCTTACATCCACGAATCTGATTCTGTCCTTGCTAGAGAGTGAGTCTGATGAAAACAAACGGAAGGCATGGCTTAAGGAAGCAGAGGAATTGTTTGCGCAGATGGAGTGGTTGCTGGATTCCCTGCTTAAGCTATCCCGTCTTGATGCGGGCATTGTTGTTTTCAAAAGTGAGCAAATTGATGTCAATAGCTTAATTTATAACTCACTTCGCCCACTTTTGATTCCGATGGAGCTGCACAATATTGATTTACAAATAGACGTGCCGAAAGGGATAGAGATTTTGGGCGATGCAGATTGGCTTTCAGAAGCTATTCAAAATATCCTCAAAAATTGCACAGAAAGCGCAGGCGATGACGGGAAAATGATGATTGTTTGTAAAGACACAACACTGTTTACCGAGATCGCCTTCCGCGACAATGGCGCAGGTTTTGCGAAAGAAGATTTACCTCACTTGTTTGAGCGGTTTTATCGTGGAGAAAAGGATGGCGCTACGGGATACGGAATCGGATTGGCCCTTAGCAAGATGATTATAACTCGGCTAGGCGGAACGATTACCGCTAAAAATCATCCGCAGGGCGGTGCGATATTTGTGCTCCGTTTCCTAAAGTGACGGATCTCTCACCGAAAAGTCACGAAGATGTAAGAGAAAAGTTCTATTATATGAGTAGAACATAAAAAGGAGGCTCACATAATGGAGTTTTTAAAAGTTGAAAATCTATGTAAGGTCTACGGCAAGGGTGATAATCAAGTCGTTGCGCTTGACCATGTTTCTCTTACTATTGAAAAAGGAGATTTTACCGCAATCATCGGTTCCTCTGGTTCCGGTAAATCCACATTGCTTCACGCCATTGCAGGCGTGGATGTGCCGACAAGCGGAAAGGTTTATTTAGATGGGCAGGATGTCTATGAGGGGAGCAATGAAAAACTGGCAATTTTTAGGAGGCGGCAGGTTGGGCTGATTTATCAGTTTCACAACCTCATTCCCACTCTGAATGTGGCGGAAAATATCACGCTCCCGATCTTGATGGATAAGCGGAAAGTGAACAAAGAACGGCTTAATGGCCTGCTGAATTTACTTGGGCTGCAAGAGCGAAAGAAGCATCTGCCCAACCAGCTTTCGGGTGGCCAGCAACAGCGCGTTGCCATCGGCCGCGCTTTGATGAACGCCCCCGCAGTTATGCTGGCTGATGAGCCTACTGGCAGCTTGGATAGCCGTAATGGACATGAAATCATCAAACTGTTGAAAGAAAGCAATAGAAAATATGGCCAGACCCTGCTCCTCGTCACCCATGAGGAAAATATTGCCTTGCAAGCAGACCGCATTATTACCATCGCAGATGGAAAAGTGGTGCGAGATGAGAGGCAGGTGGCGCGATCATGAACATTTTTAATAAAGTTGCCTTACAAGGATTGAAAAAAAGCCGCGCACGAACGTTCGTGACAATTATCGGCGTTGCCCTGTCGGCGGCTTTAATTACGGCGGTTGCCACTTTTGCTGTTTCCCTGCAATCCTATATGGTAAATGGAGCGATAGTGAAATACGGCGATTGGCACGTCACGTTTTTGGATGCGGATGCCGCTTTTGTGCATGAACAGGCTAGCGACAGCAGAGTGGCAAATGTCGCCTCCTTTGAAAATATCGGCTACGCAACGCTTGAAGGTGGGCAAAATCCTGACAAACCATATTTGTTCATCGCCGGGTTTAACAAAGAAACCTTCGATACACTGCCGGTCGAGCTGCTTTCGGGCAGATTGCCGGAGAACAGCAATGAAATCCTTGTTCCGGCACACGTTGCGTCAAATGGCGGGGTTAAAATCTCGGAGGGCGATACCCTTACGCTTGCAGTCGGAACCCGGCAGGTTGAAGGCGAAACACTTAACCAGCACGATCTGTATTGTTCCCAGGAGGAAGTGCTGCGATCTGCGGCAGAGAAAACCTATACAGTTGTCGGCATTTGCCAAAGACCTGCATTTGAAGAACGCTCCGCACCTGGATACACATTGATTACAGCGAAAGACGCAGCCGTTACGACAGACAGTTTTAGCGCATTTGTCAAGTTGGAGAAGCCGAGCCAGACTCGCTCTTACACAGGGAGTATAGCCGCAGGTCACGATTATGCCCTAAACGATGAGGTGCTACGCTTTATGGGTATTTCGGATGATACGGTGTTTAATGCGCTGCTCTATTCAATTGGCGGTCTTTTGATAGCCTTAGTCATGCTTGGATCGGTGTTTCTAATCTATAATTCCTTCAATATCTCATTAAATGAACGCATGCACCAGTTTGGGATTCTCATGTCGGTGGGCGCTACGGAAAAACAGCTGCGCAATTCTGTACTGTTTGAGGGGCTTTGCATTGGTGTCATTGGTATTCCGATCGGCATTTTAATTGGTATTCCAAGTATCAAGCTCGTGCTCTCCTTTGTGGCAAAGAGGTTTGCGAACATTCTATATGGCAATGTAGTGTTGACCTTGGAGATATCCGTTCCTGCCCTTGTTGCGGCTGCGGTTATCAGTATGATCACCATTCTGATCTCGGCCTATATTCCGGCAAAGAAAGCAGCCAAAACACCTGTGATGGAATGTATCCGCCAAACTAACGAGGTTAAGGTTGAAGCTAAAGGCATAAGAACATCAAGATTTACAGAACGCATTTGTGGTCTGGAAGAACACCTTGCGTTAAAAAACTTTAAGAGAAACAAGCGACGTTATCGCAGCATTATTCTGTCGCTTGCATTGAGTGTTGTGTTGTTTGTGTCAACCAGTGCTTTTGTAACGGATTTAAAAAAGACATCGGAACGAGCAAAGGTGGTTACTGATTATGACATCAGTTTTAATGCTCAGGACATGGCTGATAGCGAAATGCTTGAGCTTTACGATAAACTGAAAACTGCCGAAGGTGTTACAAAAAGTTCCTATCAGGCGATTATCGGATATTGGTGCGCTGTCCAAGCAGGCGAGCTTACCGACGGGTATTGGGAATCCACAGGCGAACGTTTGCTAGATGAAATGGTGAATCTGCCAATGGGGATTCAATTCCTCGACGATGATACCTATCTTCAAATCATCGATGGTTTGAGGTTGCCTGCCAAGGAGTATATCGGGGAAAATGCGAAGCTGATTGCTGTCGCCAAAATGGAGGACAACAGCAATCAAGCGTCAGATGTCAGCCAGCTTGGTGATATGTTCACGAGTTCTTCTGTGAATGTTAGCGCCATTCCCGAAGAGAAGGGCGAACTAAATATGGAACAGGGGCAAAGTATAAGCATTACCTGTGTCGCGACTGTGCCGCCGGATACCCCTGCATATTCAGGCGCATCCCCGGAGCCCTACTTCCTTCGGGTAATAGCTCCTTGGTCACTCAAGGAGAAGCTTGCCCCATCCGAGGCACTGGCAGATGTCAAGGTCAAAGGATTTACATTTCAGTCAAAGAACCCCTCGCAGTCAACAGCACAAATGCAGATGATGGTTGATAGCACAAGCATTACCTCCGACTATACTTTAATCAACACCTATGCGTTACTGGAGGATAGCCGCAACATCCAGTTCATTGTGAATCTGTTTACCGTTGTTTTTATTGCTATGATTACACTGATAGCGATTGCGAACGTGTTCAACACGATTTCAACCAATATCAAGTTGCGACGACGTGAACTTGCCATGCTCCGCTCGGTGGGGATGTCCGACCGCGATTTCAATAAGATGATGCGTTTTGAGTGCTTCCTATACGGGCTGCGGTCATTGTTGTTCGGACTGCCGATCGCCGGGATTCTTTCCTGGCTGATTTATAAGGGAATGGTCATCGGCGGTGCAACTATTGATTTTACTTTTCCATGGAGCAGTACCATAATCAGTATGCTTGGCGTGTTCTTTGTGATATTTATCACAATGCTGTATGCCACAGGCAAAATCAGAAAAGAAAATATTATCGATGCGCTTCGGGATGATATGACATAACATCTGCCCTGCGGCAGTTCTGATCAGTCGCAGATTGCGGTATCCGATCTCAGCTTTACCGTCAATACCGTAAAAGACTATGCAGATTTATCAGTAACCGTTTTTCTTTATTGTATAATGTCTGAATGCCATTAGACATGATATCTAATAATTTTAAATCACATGTTTCAGAAAGTTTCCACATAGTATCAGCGACGTTATCCCAGTCGTTCGCTAGCATAACAAATTCTTCGCCGATTTGGACGATTGAGTTGTTTTGAAGTATTTCGCCAGCCTCAACCAAGAAGGTGCCATACATTTTCCGAAAGAGACCGCCGCCTGTACCGCCGTTGGCATTGATTTGAAAATAATTGGTAACGCCGGCTCTTTTTAGTTTTTCAACATCAAATTTACTCCATTTTCTGATCTCTTTAGAAAACTTTAAAATGCCATTAACGCCTTTTAGGTTGGCTGGCGGATTTAACATTTTTTCACACACATGAGTAATTGAAGCCATAAGAACAGGACTGCTTATACCTTGAGCAGTTGAGAGATTTGAGAAATCAAATTCCGCATATTTATTATTTGCTGGAAAAGGTCTGAAGTTGCTGCTTCGTGCTAACCTCATTTGTGCATAATCCACCAAATGATATTCTTCATGGATTGGCCCTGACGGCGTTTGTATCGGATAATCTGAATGATCTCGGTCACTTACGTAGAAATGTTCTTGTTCATCATCATAACCGAATAGTACCACAGCATGGCCTCCAAAATGACTATCTTCATCCATCCCTAAGTAACGAAGAAATGGCATATCCACATAAACCAAGACAGGCTGATTGTTGTCAATCATTTGCTTTGTAATTTCAAAAATCTTATGATAATCCTTATTTTGCCTAATCTTTACTTTTATGCCAAGCCGTGCAAAAAGCGTCTCTTCAAATGCTATGATCTTTGACCGCCCCGACACCATAGGGGCAGCAGAAAGCCCAATATATGTGAAGTCCAATCCTTCCCCGATGCCAAACAACATTTCTTCGGACAAGGGATGTCCATAATAATGAAATATCTGTTTTAAAGAATTAGTAATACAATGTTTTCCGCCCTGTGGCTTAAAACCCGTAATAATCTTTTTATTCATCTGTAATCCTCCCAATAATTTGGTGACCTGTTTGTACTCATTGTAACATCTGAAACTTGCAATCCTGTGTCATGTTATATATTTGTTCTGCATTTTTTTCAGACGAGAGTGTATTTCCTCACGTAAGTTTTTCGGTGTGATCACCTCAACTTTATCACCAAACGAAAAAAGGTAGTTGAATAATTTCTCGTTATATGGCATATTTGCTTCTACTAAAAAGTTACCATCTTCATCGATGTAAATAGTCTCATTTAAAAATTCATCATAAACTCGATATGCCATTTCTTTGTCAAATTTCAATGTCACGAGAATAAAGCGTTCTTTATATTCTTTTGAGTTCTGAAAAATTTGTGATGGCATAGATCGGGTATAGCTGATTGAAGTCAGTTCCAATTCTCTAATTCGTGTCAACTTGAAAAGGCGGTAATCTTCGCGTGTATTGCAATATCCATATAAAAACCAATTCATTTTTTTAAAAATAAGTTTGAGCGGTTCAACCACCCTTTTTGTCTTTTCTCCTTTAACACTATAATAAGTGAAGGATACCTTTTTGTTTTGAAATATTGCGCTTTTCAGTTGTTCAAAGACGCCATCACTATGATCTTCCTTTTTCCAATCTGAAAAATCTACTTCAATCCAATTCACATTTTGTTTTTGGAAAATACCACTCAGTTTAGAAAGTAAGATACTTGTATTTTCAGTGTCAACAATGCTTAGTCCTTGCAATGCCATAAGTATTTGCATCTGCTCTTGCTCGGAAATCAACGACTTATTTAATACAAAGTTCTCTTGAATGAAGATACCGCCGCCTTTGCCCTGCGCTGTATAGACAGGAATGCCGGCGGCGCTTAATATATCAATATCTCTATATATAGTCCGTACTGACACTTCAAAACGCTTCGCCAATTCAGGAGCAGTCATGTTTCCTCTTTCCAACAATAGATAAACCATTTGGAACAATCTGTTTTCTGCCATTTTAAATCACCTCAGTCTAAACCAAAATAATAATTTTCACATCTTTGCCATTCACTGTTGCCTTCATTTGCCCCAGCCTTCTTACAACCGATTATAACACAATTTCACCTAAGCATCATTTCATTTCGTGAAACAACCCCTCCGCTAAATATTTGATTCTGTTCTTTCATTTTCGTCTGTGTTATAATTTACTGAAGTTACAGCTGCTTCCAAACAATTATTAAGTAAAAATTCGGGGATTATATCTCCAATGTTGCACACTGGAAAATTATCCGTTGACCTATTAGACAAATAGGTATACAATGATGATCAACTAATGTTAACTGAAACTGGCGGGATTAGTGGCAGTGTTAAAGATAAGTACGGAATCACTTGGATAATATCAGCCTTATATTAGCTTTATAAACAAATAAACCAATCGACCTCCACATATATATTAGTGTGGAGGTGCATTTTATTATGAAAAAGATTAATTGGTTTCAGCTTCTTACAATGATCCTTATTACCGAGCTTGTTGGCGTGATCGGCAGCTTGTTATCTGGCAACACAGGAGAAATCTACACATCGTTTATCAAACCGCCGCTGTCGCCGCCGGGATGGCTTTTCGGTGTCATTTGGCCTGTGCTTTATCTTCTGATGAGTATTGCAGCATATATCATTTACCAAACACCACAAACACTTGAACGCAAAAAAGCAACTACTTTTTATTGGATACAGCTGCTTGTCAATTTCCTCTGGCCGATTGTATTCTTTCGTTTTGAGTGGTATTGGATAGCTGTGGTAATTATTATCTTATTAGATATTTGGGTATCAATTACAACGGTGTGGTTTTATAAAATCAATAAAGCGGCTGGATACCTGATGATCCCTTATCTAATTTGGATTCTCTTTGCCACCTATTTGAATATTGGGATTGCAGTATTGAACTAACAAGATCAATGGTGAATATAGGTGGATGCGAAGGTGACAATTCTGTAACCTTCGCAGTTTTTTCGTATGTGTATGTTATAATGATACCACGAAGTGCGTAGCAATCCGTAGGTATCATGACCCGAATATAGAAGGTGAAAACCACGAAAAACTGGCGATGAGCGATTATCCTGGCACTTTCGGCTTTAACTAGAGCGATGGCGGTTTTGGACACCCCAGAGAGGAAGAATAACAGATGCCTGTTAAAAATGAGAAATGCGGAGAAATGGAACAGTCTTTGCTGCTGACGCTGCACGAGCGGTACGTCCGTGCATTGGCGGGGAATATCCCTGTATTATACAGCCTGTACGACCTGCACTCCGGCCTGTCCATTGCGGACCTTCTGTGTGAGGCGGCGGCCGTGATGCTGGACGATGCCATCAGCCTGTCGGAAAATGTAGATGAAAAAGACAGCCTGATCGCTTTTACCATCAGAGTACGGGACTGTGACGTGGTGATGGATTGCTCTTGCTGGAGATGGAGAGAGACCGATGATCGGAACGCCGCATCAATTTTTCGTTTGGATGCGGTGCAAGAAATCGCCGAGCGTTGTGGTGGCCGTGTGGAGTGGCATGAGTGGAATGACTCGGTTGCGGTGTGCGCATGGCTGCCGTACCGCAAGGACGCACCGACAGAAAAGCTTGTCAAAATCAAAATACTGATGATCGAGAGCGACGTCATTTCACGCATAAAGAATAAGACGGCGCTGACGATGGAGGGTTACAGGGTGCTGGACGCAAACAATCTAGAGGCTGGGCGGGGGCTGTTGGAGGAAGAAAATCCTAGCTTGCTGATCCTTGGGCATGAATTTTCCGGTGTCAAAGGCTATAGTTTTTGCCAGGAATTGCGTGAAAAGAGCGACATCCCCATCCTGTTCGCAGCCGATTGCGATTCGGAGCGCAGCATCCTATCGGGGTTCGGACCCGGCTTTGACGAGTCCCTCTCGAAATCCCATTTCGCAGATGCCGCCTTTCTGGCAAGCCGTGTGGAATACCTGCTGCGACGCTCCGAGCGGATTGACAGACATGATGGCGTGCGATACGATACATAAAAAATTAAGTGGCAGCACGGTCATAACGCTGAAGGTGGCTATTACGGCGCCTGCAGAGGGCTTTGCGTGTCATTTAAACTAATGATTTTACCGCCTTTACTTTCATAATAGCGCAGCATTTCGTCAATTTTTCTTTTATCATAGCTAGTAATACAGTCTGATAAGACATTAACTTTATAATTTCCCTTTAGCAAGTTATAGCAGGTTGATTTAACACAAGCAATCGCATCTGCTCCTGTCAGGTAGAACTCACATATTTCATTTTTACTAATAAAGTTTGTGAACTCCTCACTGCTTAATGCGTTTTGTTTGTATTTTGTAAAAATATTTTTTGATACTATTTTTAAATCTGGAGCCAATTCAGAGCCGCGCGTATTGGGTTTAAAAGTCCTCGTGCCGTCTGATAAGTTTTCATGCCTAATATAAACAACATGAATATCATGATTAACTGCCCAATCAATTGATTGATTTATGTTGTCAATGATCTCCTTGTAATTTTTTGTTATATCATTTTGAATATCTATTACCACTAAAGTTTTTTTCAGCATAATGCTTCCTCCTAATAGAATGATAGTTCCATTATACCATCAATTGTTGACAACAGTATGGCAATAATTTATAATGACAAAAAGAAATTTTGAAAAATTGAAAGGCGTCTATCAGATGAAAATTGACAGGCTTGTTAGCATTATTGTGATACTCCTTGATAAACAGCGGATCGGTGCACGGGAGTTAGCAGATATGTTTGAAGTTTCACCCCGTACAATCTACCGCGACATAGACACTATAAACATGGCGGGCATTCCTGTTTGTTCTGCACCGGGAGTTGGCGGCGGCTTTGAAATCATGCAGAAATACAAGATTGATAAAAAAGTTTTTTCGACTGCGGACCTTTCTGCTATCCTGATGGGGCTTTCCAATCTTTCGATGATGATTAGAGGGGATGAACTGGTAAACGCCCTTGCAAAAGTTAAGAGCTTTATCCCCGCCGACAGAGCAAAAGACATTGAAGTGAAAGCAAATCAGATTTGCATAGATTTAAGTCCGTGGATAGGCAACAGAAATATTCAAGCGTATTTAGAAATTATTAAGACATCTTTGCTTGAAAGCAAATTGCTTTCTTTTGAATATACAGACCGCTACGGAAATAAAACTGCGCGAATAGCCGAGCCGTATCAGCTTGTATTGAAGGATAGTCATTGGTATTGGCAAGGATATTGTCTTAAAAGAAATGATTTTCGCTTATTCAAAATATCACGCATATCAAATCTACAAATGCTACAGGAATCTTTTACGCCACGAGATTATCAAAAACCGACGCTTGATTTTGCGGATATTATGGCAACTATGCAAAATACAATCAAAATCCGTATTCATAAATCTGTCATGGACAGGGTACTTTATTTTTGCCCTTATGAACATTTTTCGCCTGATGGCAATGAGCATTACATTGTCAGTTTTCCTTTCATAGAGAACGAATACTACTACAATATTCTTTTCAGTTTTGGGGATAAATGCGAGTGTTTGGAGCCATTACATATCCGCGCAGAAATGAAGCGTAGAATACATGATATAGCTGCCTTATACGAAAACTAGAATAGAAGATGTCCTGTTTGCTTGCGGGAGATTGCAGGTCGTGAGCCACTGCAATATACAGTAACGGTAAAATCTGAGTATAACGTACCGGCTTTTCTCATGAGGGCATGCCTCTCGGCTGTTGAGTTGGCGTAGCCAAGAGGCACACTATGTATATTAACCCGAAATACATATTTAACACCACGAATGGAGATATAATCGCCCAGTTCTGCTGTATGGAGATCGCTAAAGTTTGAATACTTAACGTAAATCCCACATCTTGTTGTAAGCCTCAAATGTTGCGTCAGCAATAAGGCTGCCACCGTTAGCGTCGCCGATAACGATGACATTATCGAAATATTCTTCCAGGGCATCCTTTAGCGAAGCGTTTGGTTTAACGCCAAGTGACAAGACGACGGTATCAGTGGGATTAGCTTTCTCGCCGCCGTTTTTCAGGTCGTCAAACACCACCTCTTTCTTGCGAATTTCCTTAAGCTTATGCAGAAGGTTAAACTGAACCCCGCATTGTTCCAGCATCCCGACAAAATACATCTTATTCACCATTTCCGCACCTTTGGCAATTTCGTCCAGCATGTCATAGAAAACCACCTGATTACCGGTCTTCACCAGATATTCCGCCGTCTCCAAGCCAGTCATGCCGGAACCGATAATGGCGACTTTGCTGTTTTGAACATTAACCTTTTCGTTCAGGATGTCATGGGCGAGTACCACGTTGGGCAGGGAGATTCCCGGGATATCAGGGATAACTGGGACAGCGCCGGTTGCCATAATTACAATATAGGGGTTCAGGGCTTTAAGGGCAGCAACATCCTTAATTTCCGTATTCGCCTCGATTTTAACGCCAAGCCGCCGTAGCGCAGCTTCCCAGCTGTCAGCCAGCCAAACCATTTTCTCTCTGCCGGAGGCTTTTGTCCCAATCCGCAGCGCACCGCCTAATTCATGATTTTTATCATAAAGCGTAACGGCATATCCCTTTTCGGCAAGCGTTTTTGCGGCCATCATGCCGCCGGGACCGCCCCCAATAACAACGGCGTTACGTCCCGCCCCGTTGATTTCCATATTGGCGTACCACTGTTCCAGCCCGTTTCTCGGGTTCACACTGCAATGGGTCCTCCATACATTGCGGCCAAATTGGAACAGACAATGGTTGCAGCCCAGGCAGTTATGTACCTCGTTGGCTCGTCCGCTGCGCGCTTTTTCTACGAACTCCGGCTCGGCTATAAGCCCGCGGCCAATGCAGACAAAATCGCCGGCGCCGCTTTCTAGGGACTGTTCCGCAATGGCGGGCGTTTTTACCGTATTGACGGCGAATACGGGAATGGACACGGCCTGCTTGACAGGAAGTATATAGGAGTTTTTCCATAGCGGCGGCATCTGGGACGGATCCACATGCATGCCTGCGGAATAAGTGCCGCAGGAGACGTTGAGGTAGTCAAAGCCCAGATTCTCCAAATATTTAGCCATTTCCACTGCATCGGCATTGGTAATGCCGCCTTCGATGCAATCGTCCCCATTAATACGAATACCGATGATAAATTTGTCGGGAACCGCCGCTCGAATCTTCTTGAATATGTTCGTGGCAAAGCGCATGCGGTTTTCAAAGCTGCCGCCATATTCATCGGTACGCTGATTGGCACGGGGGCTCATGAACTGGTTGATAAGATATCCGTGGGCGCCGTGCAGCTCAACGCCATCTAGCCCCGCTTTGGCGCAGATGAGTGCGGCGTTCAGAAAATCTTCCTCTAGCGCAATGATCTCATCATGGGTCAATGCACGCGGAGTGCCCATCCAATCGCATTCCGGTATGGCGCTAGGCGCAAGCAGTTCCTGGTTGAACTCCGGATGAACCATCGCCTCCCGACCGGCATGGAGCAATTGGGCGAATATCAAGGAATCATACCTGTGGATGCTGTGTGCCAGCTTTTCCAACTGGAAATCGTTGCGGATATCGGTAAAGCGTTCCATGTTGGCGAGGCTCATCCCGGTATCCCGGCTGACAATCATTGCCTCGGTGGTGATGATGCCCACGCCGTATTTAGCCCGTTCCGTATAGTAGGCGATTTTATCGTCTCCAAGCATACCGTCCGGGATTCCCACGCTCCCGGCAAGCGCTGGCATGACAATACGGTTTTTAACCTCCCTGCCTCGGATATAACCTTTTTCAAATATTCTGGGGAAATACTGCTGGCCCTTATTCATGATATCCTTCCTTTCCTTTTTACATAGACAAGCTTATAGTGACATTGCAACTCTTATACAAATTATATAACATATGTTAATTAAAATCAATAAAATTCAATGATTTAATTTACATCTTTAACATTTAATGATATAATGTTAAAAAAATAGAAGAGAAAAATGGTCTCAACTTGAACTTCAACAGAATAGCGTTACCAAAGTTTGGGAGTCAGAATGGGCGGGAGATGAGAGATCAAAACCAAATAAACTATAGGGGTGTCTTATGAAGAGTAAAGATCAAAGGGTGCAGCGCACTCAGAAATTGATATTGTCAGCATTTGAAGGTATGGTCCATCGCATGGATTATCACAAAATAAATATTTCCGGTATATCGGATGCGGCGGGTGTTGCTCGGCAAACAGTCCGCGCCCACTATGAATCTGTAGACGACATTCTTCTGGCCTGTATTCAGGAGCATGAGCGTTCCAATTCGGCCAGCCGTAATATTGATCTGCGCAATCTGCTGTTTCCGCAA
>Ga0153924_1000375_pt1 | contig 28833 bp, 23 predicted proteins | sample TSNJ008MetaG_FD_104709 | JGI IMG/M metagenome (GOLD analysis project Ga0153924, IMG submission 104709) | Attine ant fungus gardens microbial communities from New Jersey, USA - TSNJ008 MetaG | ecosystem: Host-associated > Fungi > Mycelium > Unclassified | place: USA: New Jersey, Wharton State...
CTGACACCTAAGAAAAACCCGCAAAGCATTCTATAAAAAAAGTTCATATTCAACCTCATTTCTCCAGTATTAAAAGAGTTTTTATTATTATATAGTATAAGCTAATAAAATAGAAGTCAAACATTACGCCAGGCAGCACTAGATAAACTGATTCGTTTCTTCATCATAACGATAATCAATCTCTTTCATCTGTTCCACCAGCCGCAGCTTATTCAGCCCCCGGCTGGTACATAACATATCTATAGAATCATAGTAATCCCGAAGCAGGGTATTTACATAGCTGAGTAATATCATCGGATCTTTAGGTATCATCTTTATCTCCTTACCGCTGTCAGTTCCCCATTCTGAACGTCCAGCACTATGGTATCCTCTGCGCCAACCGTCCCGGAAAGAATCAATTTGGCAGCCAGGGTTTCCACATTCTTCTGTAAAAATCTTTTTAATGGTCTTGCTCCGTAAACCGGATCATAGCCGCCTTCTATAATATAATCTTTTGCCGCCTCTGTCAATTCCAAAGTAATATCCTGGTTCTCCAGACGTCTGTTTAAATCGGTCATCATCAAATCTACAATACTACTGATATTTTCTTTTGTCAGCGGTTTAAACATAATGATCTCATCCAGACGGTTCAGGAATTCCGGTCTGAAATGGCTGCGAAGGTCATTCATAACCATCTGTTCACTCTCTTCACTGATTTCCCCGTCTTTTCTAATTCCCTCTAAAAGATATGCTGAGCCAATATTGGATGTCATAATCAAAATCGTATTCTTAAAGTCCACTGTACGCCCTTGGGAATCTGTAATACGTCCATCATCCAATACCTGAAGCAGCACATTAAATACATCGGGATGAGCCTTTTCAATCTCGTCGAAAAGCACTACCGAATAAGGCTTTCTGCGGACTGCTTCCGTCAACTGACCGCCCTCCTCATATCCTACATATCCGGGAGGCGCTCCGATCAGCCTCGAAACAGAATATTTTTCCATATATTCGCTCATATCAATCCGCACCATATTCTGCTCATCATCAAACAGATTTGCAGCAAGAGCCTTGGCAAGTTCTGTCTTTCCCACACCTGTGGGACCCAGAAACAGGAAGGAACCAATTGGCTTCGTAGGGTCCTTAATACCTGCCTTGGAACGAATAATGGCATCTGAGACCATTGTCACACCGTCATCCTGTCCAATCACCTTTTTGTGCAGCTCCCTATCCAGACTTAATATTTTACTGCGCTCACCCTGGGTCAGCCTTGCTACGGGAATTCCTGTCCATCTGGAAATAATCTTAGAGATTTCTTCCTCTGTAACACTTTCATGTACCAGGGAAAGTTCACGGCTGTTCACTTTCTCTTCTTCCATTGCTAACTGTTCCTGCAGTTTAGGCAGTTCTCCATATTGAAGCTCTGCCGCCCGGTTTAAATCATAATCCCGCTGGGCTTTTTCGATCTCTTTGTTCATCTCTTCTATCTGTTCACGCAGTTTCGATAAATTTTCCACTGAATGCTTCTCATTATCCCATTTGGCTTTCTTACTGTTAAAATCATCACGCAGTTCTGCCAGTTCCTTTTGCAGATACTCCAGACGTTCCAGGCTTTGCTTATCCGTCTCTTTTTTAAGTGCGGCTTCTTCAATCTCCATCTGCATAATGCGTCTTTGCAGTTCATCCAACTCTGCCGGCATAGAGTCCAGCTCTGTCTTAATCAGCGCACAGGCCTCATCTACCAGGTCAATGGCTTTATCCGGCAAAAATCTGTCCGAAATATACCGATGCGACAAAGTAGCTGCCGCTACCAGCGCACTATCGGTAATCTTCACACCATGAAATACTTCGTAGCGCTCTTTCAGACCTCTTAAAATAGATATGGTATCTTCTACCGTGGGTTCATCCACGATAACCGGTTGAAAACGCCGTTCCAGGGCAGCGTCTTTTTCAATATACCGCCGATACTCATCCAGAGTAGTCGCTCCGATACAATGCAGTTCCCCACGAGCCAGCATTGGCTTCAACATGTTGCCTGCATCCATAGCTCCCTCTGTCTTACCAGCCCCCACAATCAAATGCAATTCATCAATAAAAAGTATGATCTGCCCGTTGCTCTTCTTTACTTCTTCCAGTACAGCCTTTAGCCGTTCCTCAAATTCACCACGGTATTTCGCGCCGGCCACCAAAGCCCCCATATCAAGAGCAAAAATTTTCTTATCCTTCAGCCCTTCCGGCACATCACCGCGTACCACGCGCTGCGCCAGACCTTCTACCGCTGCTGTCTTACCAACTCCCGGTTCACCAATCAATACAGGATTATTTTTAGTCTTACGTGATAATATCCGTATCACATTTCGTATCTCCGCATCACGCCCGATCACCGGATCCAGCTTCTGATCCCTGGCTTTCTCAACCAAATCCTGCCCATATTTATTCAAAGTATCATAAGTCGCTTCCGGATTGTCACCGGTAACTCTTTGATTACCGCGAACAGTAGACAGAACCTTAAGAAATCTTTCTTTTGTAATACCATACTCTTGAAACAGTGCCTTCAGTGCCGGATTTGGAAATCTTAACAATGCCAAAAACAAATGCTCTACGGAAACATATTCATCTCCCATAGCCTTTGCTTCCTCTTCCGCACTCACAAGAGCCTTATTCAAATCCTTCCCTATATAAACCTGGGCTCCGCTGACTTTCGTTCTCCGCTCCAGGGCATTTGTCAAATTATTTATAAAATGCTCTTTATTAATCTCCATTTTCTCAATCAGCTTCAGTATCAGACCGTCTTCCTGATTCAGCAGATTGTAAAGTAAATGCTCCTGTTCGACTTCCTGATTCCCATATTCATAAGCTGTCTTTTCCAAGTCATTCACTGCCTGCAGCGACTTTTGCGTAAATTTACTAATATTCATACAATTACCTCCTTACATACGTATATTTGTTCTATAACTAGTATAACATAGTATTTGAAAAATGCAAGTACAAATTAATAATCTTTCAAAATACAAGAAGCGGTTACCCAACAACCAAACATGGTCATTTAGCAACCGCCCCCCCCCCTTGTTTTACTAAAGGTGATTAATACAGCACACTGGATTCATTATTCTGCTGTCGTTTCTGATGCTGTCTCCGCTGCAGTCTCACTTTCCGTTTCTGATGCCTCGGTTACTACTGCTTCCTCTATAATAAGATCCAATACTTTATCCTGCAAAATAGCAAGTTCGATTACGGATTTGCCATATTGTTCAATAAATGCCTCGGTACTTTCTGCTTGAAGTTCCGTCGCATACTTCTCCACACCTGCTTCATATTCTGCATCCGTCAGCGTAAGCCCTTCGGTCTCAATAATCGCCTTTATCAGCATTTCCTGATCCAGGCTCTGTTTCACTGAGTCAATCAGCTGTTCTTTAAACTCATCTTCTGTCATTTGATACTGTTGTTCGATCAGCTCTGCCACCGTGATTTCGGATTGTACCGCATAAGTCTCCAAATAATCCATCGTCTGATTCACGTTGTAATCTATCATCTCCTGCGGATACCCATTAATCGTGGAATTGTTATAAATCTGTTCCATCAGATCCTGCAACTGCTGATTCTTCTGACTCTCTTTCATTGTCTCAATCAGACTATTTTTTATATTTTCCTTATATTCATCTACTGTCTTAAAATCTGAAATTTCCGGAATAATCTCATCCGTCATTTCCGGCGTTATCTGGATATAATTTACCGTCACAGTAAATACAGCCGCTTGTCCGGCAAGCTCTTCACTTTGGTAATCCTCCGGAAATGTAAGGTCTAAATCTACCGTGTCACCCACTGCTACACCGATCAAACCACTTTCAAACCCCTCAATAAAACTGTTAGATCCTATTTCCAGATTACTGCCCTTATCAGTTCCACCGTCAAAAGCTTCTCCATCTACCTTCCCTTCATAATCAATATTTACTACATCGCCATCCGCTACCTTGCCTTCTTCTTTCTTTTCCATTTTATCATTTGTCTGAACATCACTTAGGAACTGGGTGTCTACCTGCTTCTGAACCTCTTCTTCTGTGGGCTCTGCTGAAATCAGCGTAACTTCCAAACCCTTATATTCGCCCAAAGTTACATAATCCAGCGCTTTATATTCCGGTCTTTCCGCTGCCGCTGCTTCGCTGGTTGCTTCCGTTGATGTTTCAGAACTCGTCTCTCCCTTTGATGCCGTCGTCTCCTCTGTGTTCTTGTTACTGCATCCACTTGCCATCATAATAAAACAAAATACAGTTGCCAATAAAATCCTTTTTTTCATAATATGTGTATCCTCTCTTTTTTTTATCCACACCTTTACTCCCAATTATATTATTTCACCATTAGTGAATAATACACCTTTTCATTGCGCCGATCCCATAGGAGGAACCGGAGTAGGTCTTGATGACTCAAAAACCTCATTTGCATCAAATAAATCTTCCAACATTTCCGGATTGTAAAACATACGGTAACCGTCCAGATTTCTTCTTCCCTGACGCATAAAATCTTCTCCGAACTGTACCCAGTACTGGGATGAATCCACATTGCAGAAAATATGAAAGCCCTTTTCTTTCAAATACGCGAAAAACGGATTGTCTGAAGTGTACGGTTCCCAGCTTCCTATATCCGCACCAAATGCAAAAATGATTACGTTAGTATCTCCTACTATCGGGGCTACATTATCCAGCCATCTTTGCGTATCTGTTTTAAAACCATCGAGTCCCATCTCCTTAGGCGCATTATGCCCCCATGTATGGCTTGCAAACTCCCAGCCGGTTTCTTTCATGGCATCTGCAACTTCCTTAGCAGCCGCAACATCCGCATCATAATCATAATCCGGATGTTCTTCAAAAAACCTTCTCTGATCTTCCACCAATCTGCTTTCTTCTCTGGTCCTGTACACCTCATCTGTGCGATAGCCCAAAACACCTTCATAACCAGTCAAAGCAATAATCCCTTTCGATCCCCGGTAAGAGAAATCCGGATGTTCCTCTACAAATGAATCAATCAAAGGTATCATGTCATAATCACCAATGGAAACGGAACCATCATCTTCTATATATTCATTCTTTACTTTTCCATTTTCATCCAGAACCAGTCTGCTTGCCATGCCATCACCATCCATATAGTGATAATAGCTGACATCATCCTGGGACAACACAAAAGGCTTTTTCCCTGGCGGCAGCAGAATTTTTTTCTTAGAAACAGTACCGTTTTTCTTTACTTTTGCCATATCATGCAGGCTGACCATTACATACCCCTTTTCATACATAGAATTTATTATCTTATTAAATTCATCTATGGTTGTCATAACCTGATTGTAACCGCCTTCTCTACGGTCTCCGTCAAAGGCTTTGCCTGCATCATAAATCAAAGTATGGAAAAATACATGTGTTATTTGATCCAACGGATACTCTTTACAGGTCGCCTTCTCAGCTTCATAACCCGCAACCGCTTTCTCCATCTCACTATTTCCGGCATACATGCCTGAGTTCTTTAAGAGATCAATCGCCCCATCATAATCATACATGGCGGCCAGCCTGTCAGCCTGTGCAATGAAATCTTCGCCGGCTTCCGTCTGTTCTTCTGTTTCTGTCTCCGTCTCCGACTCTGTTTCTAAATTAATTTCTTTTACCGTGCTGTTCCCGTTTTGAGAATCCTGAGAAGTGATTTCCATAGAAGAATCTTTCGGATTCTTTTCTGCTTCTCCTAAAAACTTCATAAATAAAAAAATACATAACATGATAATTGCCAATGCCAAAACGACAACGACTATTCTCCCGACCAATACCTGCCTTTTCCTTCTCACCCTTCTGGTTTTGGCATGTGATTGTCTTTCGTTGATTTCCATTCGTTCCCCCCCGTGAGTCTGTCCTTTCAATTGTTATCTTATGGTCTTTCAACTTCCCATTATAACATAGTTCTATTAATTTTCCACTCTTTAATTACTTTTTTAGAAAAAATAAAGAAAGATTGCACTTTCAAAAAAAGAATGGTAAAATATAACCGTCATAAATAAACTCAGGAGGTAGGTCATGTCTACATTTTTAATTGTTCTGCTTATAGTGTTGGCAGTTCTTGTCGTTTTATTAATCGCTTTATATATTTTCGGAAAGAAAGCTCAAAAAAAGCAGGCGCTCCAGCAAGAACAGATGGAAGCTGCGAAGCAAACTGTCAGTATGCTGATTATTGATAAAAAAAAGTTGAAAATAAAAGATTCCGGTCTTCCCCAGATGGTTATTGACCAGACACCCAAATTGATGAGAGGCTCTAAACTTCCTATTGTGAAAGCCAAAGTCGGTCCAAGGATTATGACTCTGGTCTGCGATGCCAAAATCTTTGACTCTGTTCCCATAAAAAAAGAGGTGAAAGCAGTCGTCAGCGGTATCTACATAACGGATGTCAAAGGTGTCCGTGCTCCTCTGGAAACAACAGTCAAAAAACAAGGTTTCTTCCAACGTATAAAAAGCAAAATTTCTTAGCTTTTTAACCCCTGAAGTAAGCAGCGAAGCGGAAGCCTGCCCTTTAGGGTATTACGCGTATCTGCTTTGATTAACAGACAGGCGCAGCTTAATTTAAAAAAGCTGCGCCTGTCTGTTATTTTTTGAAATGATATTCATTTGAATGGTACAATCCACCAGATACTCATAATTAATTTCCAATGCATAGTCAACCTGAATATCTATCCGGTCCTGCTGCGTATTCACATTGAAATTGGTAGCCGCAATGCCGATCAGCAGGTTTCCGTACGGCGTATCATAGTAAGTCATATTCTTTTTATTTTCTTCAAATACCATATGTACATTTGTCAACTGCCCGCGTTTCGTCACTTCAATACCGTTTTCATTGATTTTTATTAAATTTTTAACTGTCCCATCTATTCCTTCCATTACCTCATCATATTTTATATAATGTTTGCCGTCTTTTTCATAGTATCTGCCTGAAGTAACAACCTCCAGCTGTTCTTCATCCATTTCCCCAGTGAACTGCAGCCCTTTTATGGTTAGTATAATATCGCTTGTCATAGATTCTAGTACTCCTCTATATTAATCTGTTTTGTAGTATCAATATCATAGGGCAGAATAGAATTCGCAACCTGCTTAAACTTATCCGACGCATCACTTACATAAAACTGATAATGCTCCGATTCTTCCTGATTCATACCGGGATTGGCAATCCCCTCTCTTTTCAGCAGTCTTGCCAGCTCCAACGCAGTTTCATATGCCGGATTGACCAGTCTCACCCGGCATCCCATGATCTTCCCAACTGTGGAACGAAGCAGCGGATAGTGGGTACAGCCTAAAATCAATGTATCAATATCGGAATCTTTTAACTCCTGCAGATAGCGTTTTGCAATCTGTATGGTTACCGGATCGTCCAGCCATCCCTCTTCTGCCAGCGGTACGAACAACGGGCATGCTTTCCCAATCACCCGGATGTTGGCATCCTGGTTGCATATAAAATCCGTATATATTTCGGATTGAATGGTAGCATCCGTAGCAATAACGCCAATGCGTCCATTTTGGGTAACCTGGCATGCCACCCGTGCTCCCGGCTTAACTACGCCGATAATCGGTATATCCAGTTCTTTTTGTATCTCTTCCAATGCATAAGCGCTGGCAGTGTTGCAGGCTATTACAATCGCTTTTACCTGCCGGGTCCGCAGAAAACGGATAATCTGCCTGGAATACCGCAGAACCGTATCCTTTGACTTACTGCCATATGGAACACGGGCCGTATCGCCAAAATACACGATACGTTCCCCGGGAATATTTCGCATAATCTCTCTGGCTACGGTCAGTCCCCCGACACCGGAATCAAAGACACCAATCGGTGCTTCACAAATATTATTCATTTTCATTTCCTCAATCAATTTATAATGTCTGTTCTACATTCTAACCTTAAATGATAAATAATTCAAGCTTTTATATGAAAATCACAGGTGCCCCGTTCACCATGGCAAAGCAAACCGCCTGAGTTTTCAGATATTTTATTCTTCCATTTGTCTTCTCAGTGATATCTTCCTGTAAGGATGCCAATTGCTCTTCCGGAACCAGAGCTTCTACTGTTACGACCTCTGAATACTCTGAATTCATGATAAACAGTCCCCGCTGTCCTAACAAATACTGGATTTTTCCAATTCCGCTATAATCAGATTCCATCTTCAGCAGACAACCGCTTTGTTTTTCTATTACAATACTGTTTTTCAGTCCCTCTTTCGCAGCTTTTGTATAAGCACGTACCAGGCCACCGGTTCCAAGAAGCGTTCCGCCAAAATATCTCGTCACTACGATAGCGGTATTGTGAATTCCTTCCCCCAGCAGCACATCCAGGATAGGCCGTCCTGCCGTTCCCTGTGGCTCGCCGTCATCACTGTATCGCTGAATTTCCTGACGCTCTCCTATAACAAATGCATAACAGTTATGCGTGGCATTCCAGTGCTTCTTTTTTATCTCTGCAATTAATTCTATTGCTTCTGTTTCTGATTCCACCGGGAGAACTGCTGCAAGAAAACGGGATTTTTTTTCTGTGATTTCTCCTTCTCCACCCTGATAAGTAGTCTTATATGCTTTCATAATTTCCTTTCCCCAAAAATTTCGTCTATAAATAAGAATCCTGGATACATTATAAAATAAGAAAAACATTTAGACAATACTATATTAATTTGCTATAATGATTCGTAAATAAACAATTATTTGGAGGCAGCACTTATGAATTATGGCAGAAGCAGCGCTACAAAAAAACATAAAGAACAGTCTTCGGCAAAAATAGAAAAAAAAATAGGGTTGGTCTTTGTAAAAATCTTACTCCTATGTGTGCTGGGAGTCCTTATCATGGGAGGCTGTGCCGGTTATGGAATTATAAAAGGATTGATCAAAAATGCACCCGATATATCCAATCTTTCTGTTGCACCTTCCGAAACCGCAACCTATATTTACGATTCGCTGGGAAACCCTGCTCTAAAATTGACCGCTCCCAGTTCAAACCGCACGCTGGTGACGATTGACAGAATTCCGGCTTCGCTTCAACATGCGGTAGTTGCCGTAGAAGACGAACGTTATTATACTCACAATGGGATCGATATTCAAGGGATCATTCGGGCTTTTTTCGTAGGCATTAAAAACGGTGATTTTTCAGAAGGGGCAAGTACCATCACACAGCAGTTGTTAAAGAACAGCGTCTTTCCGGATTGGGTCAATGAAACCTCCTTATCCGAAAAATTCACACGAAAATTTCAGGAACAGTACCTGGCGCTTCAGTTGGAAAAAAAACTTACCAAGGAACAAATTTTAGCAGATTATTTGAATACTATTAATCTGGGTGCCGGTACCTATGGCGTACAGGCCGCATCACAGCGGTATTTCAATAAAGACGTTTCCGAACTGACACTTTCTGAAAGTACGGTAATCGCCGGCATTACTCAGAATCCCACCCAATATAATCCGATCTTATATCCTGAACAAAATGCTATGCGGCGTGAAAAAGTCCTGAATCACATGTTGGCACAGGAATATATCACACAGGCAGAATATGGTGAAGCCCTAAACGATGATGTATATTCCAGAATCCAGGAGACCGATTCCCAAACCGAAGAATTCTCTATTTACAGCTTCTATAACGATGCACTGATTGAACAGGTGATCGAGGATCTGAAAGAACAAAAGGGCTATACGGACCTGCAGGCATATAAGGCTGTCTATTCCGGCGGTCTGAAAATTTATTCTGCACAGGACGAACAAATCCAGCAAATATGCGATGAAGAATTTGCAAACCCCGGTAATTATCCGGCAGGCACTGAAGTGGGTGTGGACTATGCGCTGAGTATTCAAGACGGGGATGGTCAGACGACTCATTACAGCAGTGAGATGTTCATGGAATATTACCGGCAGTTTGAACCCGGCTTTAATTTAATGTTCGGTGATGAAGCAACTGCCAGAACCGCTCTGGAACAGTATAAGAATTCTCTCCTTAATGAAAGCGATACTGTCTTAAGCGAACGGATTTCACTGCTGCCGCAGCCTCAGGCTTCCGTCGTCATTCTGGATCAGGAAACAGGTTATGTAAAGGCCATTGTGGGAGGACGCGGTAATAAGGAAGCCAGTCTGACACTAAACCGGGCGACTTCCTCGAGAAGACAGCCGGGCTCCACGTTTAAAATCCTCACTACCTATGCACCTGCACTTGAGGAAGGAATGACATTGTCCACAGTGTTTGATAATGCCCCTTATGCATATTCAACAGGAGTAGAAGTAAATAACTGGGACAGCAACAATACTTATACCGGTCTTACTACCATTCGTAATGCCATTACGAATTCTATCAATATAGTAGCCGTAAAATGCCTCACGGAAATCACCCCCAGAGAGGGTCTGAAATATGCGGAAAAATTCGGAATCACTACGCTGTATGCCGATGAAGCTCTGGATATGCGCCAGCCTTTAGCACTGGGAGGCATCACAGACGGTGTAGTCAACATTGAGTTAGCCGGTGCCTACGCTTCTATTGCCAACAAAGGTCAGTACAACAAGCCAAAGTTCTACTCCCGCATTGAAGACCAGGATGGTAATATTATCATTGATAATTCACCTGTCAGCTCTACGGTTATCAAAGAAAGTACCGCGTTCCTTTTAACCAGCGCCATGCAGGATGTAGTAACCGCCGGTACAGGCTCCGCCATCGACCTGGGGGAAATGCCCGTAGCAGGAAAGACCGGTACTACCTCAGATTACAGAGATATCTGGTTTACCGGGTATACACCCTATTATACCTGCTCCATATGGGGGGGCTATGACAATCATGACGAACTTCCCGACAGTGAAATGTATCATACCTACCATAAAACTTTATGGAATTCCATTATGCAGCGAGTCCACCAGAATCTTTCAGTAAAGCAGTTTCCTTCGCAGTCTCATGATATCGTCGAAGAAACCGTATGTATGAAATCCGGTAAATTGGCGATACAGGGCATCTGTACCGGAGACCGGCGCGGCTCCCAATCCTATACGGAATATTTTGTAAAAGGAACAGAACCGGAAGAAAAATGCGATGTCCATATTGCAGTGTCAGTATGTTCTGAGACCGGTCTTCTTGTTTCCAGTACCTGTAAAGCAGTCACAAAAATATGTATACAACGTCCGAAAGACAGTGAGGGGACTACGGAAGATTCAAGCTATGGCGTACCGTATAAAACTTGCGGGGGGCATACCGTAGTAGACAAGATCAAAGATAAATTCAAGAAGCCTGACAAAAAGGTGCCTGAAGTGACTGTACCTGATGATTCTGATTCTGATGACGAAGACAGCCCGAGTGGACCAGGGGCAACAAAGCCGAGAGCAGAAGAAGATGGATAATGAGATTTGAGAGGAGTTTGAGAGTTTGAGAAAGCTTTGAGAGTTTAAGAAAGCTTTGAGAGTTTGAGAAAGCTTTGAGAATTAGAGATGGCGTGGGGGATTAGAGAAGGTTGTGAGTGCGGAAAAGAGTAGCACCAGAGTCCGAAGACGGCTTTACCGCTGCGTCTGAGTTTTCTAATTTCCCTGGTCCGGCTCGAAACGGAAAAACCGCTCACAACTCGCACCGTTTCCTGATGGAAACGCCGCTCAGACAATGTTCGCTTGAGCCACAAGGGCTCATTTCCCCTGACCGCAGGACCAGCGAAATAAGAAAACTCTATCCTCGCTATATGCCGACTTCGGACTCTGGTGCTACTCTTTTCCGCACGCCAAGTTTATTGGCTGATAATTTCTATTTCCGGCAATGTGACATTTAATATTTTTTGCCCTTTTTGTTTGTACAGACTTAGGTAGCGCCAGTTGAACTCTTTGTGTTACAAAGATATTTATACAACGTCCGAAAGACGGTCACTGGTTACATAGTTAAAGAATTCTGCATTTATTTCATTAAAATATATTATTTTCCGAGCGGATAATAATCAAAAATACTCTGTATAGCATCTGTTATATTCATAACGTCTTCAATTTTCAATTCTGTTAACTTTTTATATCCCCGAACCCGTAAATCCATTAATTTCATCTGTTCACACAATACAATTCCTCCTTGCATATCCCTTGCAATAATCGGTATGTGTAATGGATCCTCAGATGCATTTTTCAAAACAGGGCATGCAATAATCTGTTCAGTTCGATTAAAATATGTTTTACTCACAACTAATATTGGAGTATTAATTCTTTCAACTGAAAGAATATCCCCTTGTGCAATCTCATTCATCATATTTTACCATTGTTCCCTTCCTTCTGCTTCTCCCCACGAGAATTCTTCATAAGGGCCTATTTTGCCCTGAAATTCTGCAGCTCTCTCCTCTAATGTTTTATGTTTGAATGTCTTAGATAGAATTATACTTCCATCCTTAATCTGAACATCAAGAAACTCGTCAACACGGACTCCAATTGTATCTAACAATTCTTTTGAAAATCTTACACCTTGCCCATTTCCCCAAGCTTTTACCTGTGCTATCATAATTCTATCTCCTTTCGTTTATACATAGTATATACCATTGACCTTAAAATATCAATCACTTTAGGGTTTTGGTTTGTTTATGTAGATTGCTGTCCATTTTTCATATATAATGTTTAAAAATAATTATCGGTATTATAAAGATACATTAGTGTAACGTAAAAATTAATATTTTGAATAGTGAGGGATCAGCACATGAGTTTAGTTTTTAAAAAAGCAGATATTTCAGACTTGGATATTTTAACTAAAACAAGAATTGAGGTTCTAAAAGCCGCAAATGAATTGTCAGATGAAACAGATATGTCTATAGTTGAAAGAGAATCTTATAACTATTATAAAAAATGTTTTACCAATGATGAACATGTAGCCTATCTGGTATATTATGATGTCTTTTTTGCCGCTTGCGGCGGTATTAGTTTTTATAAAGTCATGCCAACATTTCACAACCCGACAGGTAACAACGCCTATATTATGAATATGTATACCAAATCAGAATATCGAAGAAAAGGAATCGCTATCAAAACGCTTGATTTGCTTATTCAGGAAGCAACTCGGCGGGATATAAGAAAGATATCCTTAGAAGCCACAAAATCAGGAAAACCCCTATATGAAAAATATGGATTTGTTCCCATGAAAGATGAAATGATATATCTGCTATAATGCTAAAGAGCGCAGCAATCGCCACGCTCTCAAATCATATAAAAATCATACAAAACACTCCCGAAGCCAATACCAGCTTTGGTCGAAAACCCTGGCTGGAGGTAAAGATTGGAACCATGGTTCCAATCTTTACCTCTTCCACATCCCCCTCCCCAAAGCGTCCTACCTTCCACCTTTCCTATAATAAAATCAGTTTAGCCGCCCCATAAACACCTGCATCATTCCCCAACTTCGCCAACGCAAACACGCTGTCCCTGCAAGAGTTAAATGCATATTCTCTGTAATATTTCTCAATATAATCAATCAACACCGTCCCGGCCTTGGACACTCCTCCTCCGATTACAAATATTTCCGGATCTGCCACACACGCAATCGTTGCCAACGTACCCCCTAAATATCTGCCGAACTTCTCAGCCACTTCTATTGCAAGCATATCTCCCGCTTTCACCGCATCAAATACAGATTTTGCAGAAACTTCACTTTCCCGCAATATCGACGGCTTGTCCGTATTCTTCAGCAAGTCATTTGCCAGTTTCACAATACCGGTAGCCGAAGCAACCTGTTCAAGGCAGCCTTTGTTTCCGCAGTTGCATATTCCGTCTACATCATCTGCTACACGAATATGACCAATTTCTCCGCCTGCTCCATTTGTACCGCTGACAATCCGCCCATTTATGATGATGCCGCCTCCGACTCCGGTTCCCAGCGTTACCATGACTACATTGTGATATCCGGTTCCCCCGCCTTTCCACAGCTCACCCAGAGCAGCCAGATTGGCATCATTTCCAACTTTTACCGGAAAACCGGTGAGGTCTTTCAGTTCATCCTCCAACCGGGTAACACCCCAATGCAGATTCACGGCACATAAAACAATTCCTTCTTCATTCACCGGACCGGGAACTCCTACGCCAATTCCTGCTATTTCTTCTTTATTCAGCCGCTTTTCCAATATTTTTGCCTGAATTTCATCAGCAATATCCGGCAGAATATGAACTCCGCTATTTTCAGTTCTGGTCTCTATCTCCCATTTATCCAGTAAATTACCTTTTACATCAAATAAACCGCATTTTATGGCTGTACCGCCAATATCAATTCCGAAACAATACTGATTCATACTAATCTCTCTTTCCTCTTGCTAATGAACTCTGCACACGGTTATACAATTCTCTGGCCGCATTGTATCCCATCTTTTTCTGTCTGTGATTAACTGCCGCGGATTCCACGATGACTGCCAGATTTCGTCCCGGACGGATCGGAAGTGCGTGGCAGACCACTTTATTTCCAAGGAATTCCGTATACTCTTCGTCAAGCCCCAGGCGGTCATATTCTTTATCCCGATCCCATTCTTCCAGCTTAATCACTAAATCGATGGACTGAGTATTCTTAACGCTCTCCACACCAAATAGAGTCTTAACATCGATAATTCCAATTCCGCGCATTTCAATAAAATGACGTGTAATATCAGGAGCCGAACCAATCAGAGTTTCCTCACTGACCCTGCGGATCTCCACTACGTCATCGGTAACCAGACGGTGTCCTCTCTTTATCAGTTCAAGTGCCGCCTCACTTTTACCGATGCCGCTCTCACCCATGATCAGAACTCCTTCACCATATACATCCACCAGTACACCATGAATGGAGATACAGGGTGCCAGTTCTACATTCAGCCAGCGAATAATTTCTGCCATGAACGAGGAAGTGGATTTTTGCGTAGATAGAATCGGAACTCCGTTTTCCTCCGCCAGCTTCAACATTTCTTCATCCGGGTTTGTTCTTGTTGTATAGATAACGCATGGAATTTTACTTGCCATAAATTGCTGATACACCGGAAGTTTCTTCTCTTTCGGAAGATGTTCCAGATAAGTAAACTCCACATAACCAATAATCTGAACACGGTCAGAGTCAAAATGATCAAAATATCCTGTCAATTGCAAAGCCGGACGATTAATATCCGGAAGCGTTATTTTGATCTGGGACATATCAACGTCAGGAGTTAAATTCTTTAGATCCAATTTCTCTACTACCTTTGTTAATGCAACACCACTCATAGATTTTCTCCTTTTGAATACCTGCAAATTTGTATTATGACTGTATTATTTTAACACACTTATTCCCGAACATCAATTCAATCCCCTGCATTAATGAAAGAAATTATACACTTTTTGGACACTGTCTGAATTCATGGAAGGCACCCTTGAAAGCTCCTCTTGTGTCGCTTCCTGTATGGCTTCGATAGACTTAAACGTGCGCATCAGAGCTTTACGCCTGGCAGGTCCGATCCCCTCTATATCATCCAGTATCGAATGTACCTGTTGTTTGCTGCGTAAAGAACGGTGATATTCAATCGCAAACCGATGGGCCTCATCCTGGATCCTGGTCACCAGCCGAAACCCTTCTGAACTTTTATCTATAGGAATCTCCTGATTCTGAAAATACAATCCTCTCGTTCTATGATTGTCATCCTTCACCATGCCGCAGACCGGAATACGAAGGTTCATATGCTCCAATACCTGCAGTGCTATGTTCACCTGTCCCTTCCCGCCGTCCATCATAATCAAATCCGGAAATCTGCTGAAGCTGCCAAACTCTTTTTCCATCTCTTTCTGCTTCAGCTCTTTCTGCTCCTGCAGACCATGGGAGAACCGGCGTGACAAAACCTCTTCCATACTGGCATAATCATTTGGTCCCTTGACTGACTTTATCTTGAATTTCCGATAGTCACTGCGCTTTGGCCGGCCCCGTTCATATACAATCATGGAACCTACTGATTCAAAACCGCTGATATTGGAAATATCAAAAGCTTCTACCCGTACGATATTCTCCAGTCCCAGAAGCCCCGCAATCTCTTTCATCGCTCCTATGGTCCTGCCTTCTTCACGCTTGATCCGGTCTCTGTCCTGACTTAAAATCATACCTGCGTTCTTCGCCGCAAGTTCTACCAGTTTTTCTTTCGTACCTTTTTTCGGTACCCTGATGTATACTCTCTGACTGCGTTTACTGCTCAGCCATTGTTCAATGATTTCCATATCCTCAATTTCTTCCGGCAGCATTACCTCTTTCGGGATAAATGGGGTGCCTGCGTAGAACTGTTTAATAAAACTGGACAGGATGACTGCCTTGGTATCATGAGGCGCTACCCGCAGATAGAAATGGTCTCTTCCAATCAGGCGTCCCCCACGTATGAAGAACATCTGTACCACTGCATCTGTCTCATCTGTTTCTAACGCAACAATATCTTTATCTTCCCCATCGCTGTTTGTAACCTTCTGCTTCTGGGCAACTTTTTTCACGCTGTTCAATAATTCCCTTTGTTCTATCGCCATCTCAAAATCCATCCGCTCGGCTGCATCACTCATCCGCTCTTCCAGCAGCTTAATCACCGGTGCATAATTCCCATTCAAAAAGCTGATGGCGCCATCCAGAGACTTCCTGTAATCTTCCTTGCTGATATATCCCTGACATGGTGCTGCACACTGTTTTATATGGTAATTCAGGCAAGGTCTTTCGTTGCCGATTTCTTTTGGCAGCCTTCGATTGCAGGTGCGAAGCTTATATACTTTTCTTATTAGTTCAATCGTATCTTTCACTGCACCGGCACTTGTATAAGGACCGTAATATTTGTTTCTATCCTTTTTCATACTCCTGGAAAATAATACCCGGGGGAAATCTTCTGATACCGTTACTTTAATAAACGGGTAGGACTTATCATCTTTCAGCATGGTATTATATCTGGGTCTGTGCTCTTTAATCAGATTACATTCCAGCACCAGGGCTTCCAGTTCAGAATCCGTCACAATATATTCAAAACGCTGTATACGTGAAACCATCTGCTCTATTTTCACGCCTTTGTTTCTGCTGCTCTGAAAGTACTGCCGCACCCGGTTTTTCAGGCTGACTGCCTTTCCCACATAGATGATCTCATCTTTATCATCATGCATAATATAAACACCCGGCTTTCCGGGTAGTTTTTTCAATTCCTCTTGTATATCAAACATGGGGGCTCCTCTATATTTATACGATTCCTTACTTATCAATGGGTTTTTAAGTAAGAAGCACTTATACATTATGTGTTTTTTTATAATATCACATAATTGTAGCATATGCCCGGTTATTTTTAAAGATATGTATCTTTAAAATTAGTTACAGTTCAGCCATGCAAATTAAGTCTAAATTATTAGCCATGCAAATTAAGTCTAAATCATAGCCATGCAAATTAAGTCTAAATTATTTTGACTTTATTCAAATTATATTATATAATGCTTACAACAGTATTAATATTTAGTAAATTCAAAGGAGGGTAGCTTGTTTTATGATAATCTTGTTAAATTAGTATAATTTTAATAAGAATGCCCTGGCGAAAGTGGGCTATGCAATAATAATTTTCGCAAAATAATGCAACTTTAACAAAAATACCCTAATTATTGGAGGAAAAACATGAAAAAAAGATTTTTATCGTCTATTATGGCTATTACATTAGCCATAAGCACAGTCTTATCAACCCCTATCTTTGCAAACGCTGATGCCAGAGTGTTTTATGAAGATGATTTTCAAGAAGGCTATGTAGATGACAGATTACTTGGTAATGCTGTAGAAGACATCGAGAATCCCCCTTCCGACGGATGGTACAAAAAAAATGAAAGTAATACCCAGTTATTTGTTACGAATGATCCGGAAACTGCCGGAAATAAGGTGCTTAAAATTGAACAAAACGTTAGTACTAATGGTAGCTCTCAAAAGTTCACCCGAGCATTCAAATATAACGGGGAAGAAAATATTAGTCAAAATCTAATCGTTGAAGTCGATATCAGATGTGATACATATGGACAATATTTCTATGTGCTCGGTGGCGGCAATCTGGCACAGGTTAATTTTAGTAATTACAGCGATACGGATGACAGCCTGAAGGAATATGACACACCGAGGATTTATGCCGAATATACGAGTTCGTCAGATCGTGTTATGCTGTTGGACGGTTATGAACTTGGCAGATGGTATCATATCACATTTACAATTAATCTGGAAGATCATAAATACAAGGTTCAGATAGATGAAAATGAAGAATCCGCTTGGCTTAATACCAGCACAGACAGCTCGGCAATTGATGGCTTTGCCATGGGATGCCCCAAAGCATATCCTGGCGCAGTATACTATGACAACATTAAAATGACAGCTATTCCGGATGAGGGCATTACGCTGAATAAAACCGACGTAACACTGGCAGCGAAAGAAACCACCGTATTAAATGCGACCTTTACACCTTCTATTGCTTCTGACAAAACAATTACATGGACATCAGGGAACACTGCAGTCGCAACCGTCAACAGTGCCGGTCTGGTAACTGCAGTTGGTGCAGGTACAACAAAGATTACAGGTACCTCTGTAAGCGGAAATACTGCTGAATGTACCATTACAGTAACTCCGGAAATCATGGCATCCACCATTAGTCTGGACATAAGCAGTAAAACACTCCAACGCAATGAGACCGTCAGATTAAACGCAACCCTCTCACCCAATGATGTTTCTGACAAAACAATTACATGGACATCGGATAATACGGGCGTCGCAACGGTAAACAATACCGGTACGGTAAGAGCTGTCGCATATGGTAATGCAACGATTACGGCCACCTCCTCAAACGGCTTAACTGCTACCTGTGCAATCAGCGTTGTCAATCCTGCAACAGGAATTTCATTAGACAAAACAACTGCTGCCATCTACAAAGGCCAGACCGTTTCTCTAAATGCGGAGGTAGTTCCTGACACTACTACAGACACTGTCACCTGGAGTTCTAATAATACAAACGTGGCAACCGTATCCGCAAACGGAGTCGTTACAGGCAAAAGCGCGGGAACTGCAGTGATATCAGTAACCGCAGGTGAAATAAAAGAAACCTGCACCGTCACGGTAAAAAATCCAACCGTTACATTAAAAGCTGCAAGCAATAAAATGGAAGTGGGCGCTGCCTATAAAGTTGAAACAAAATCAGTAACCCCCTCCACTGAGAAAGTTATATTTACATCAAGTAATACCAAAGTGGCAACTGTAAATTCTACAACAGGAGTCGTAACGGCAAAAGCTGCCGGAACCGCAAAAATCACTGCAACTACAACAAATGGAGCAACCGCCGTTTGTACCATTACGGTAAATAAGCCAAGTATTAAAATCACAGGAAAATCCAGTGTTAAAGTTGGCAAGAAAATCACTTTAATAGCTACCCCGAAAGGTGTAAAAGGTACTGTGAAATGGTCCGTTAATAAACCAAAATTGGCAAAAATCAATAAAGGAAAATTAACCGGAAAAGCAAAAGGGACTGTTACCGTCACTGCCAAAATCGGGAAAGTAAAAGCAACTAAAAAGATCACAATAAAGAAATAAGAACCAAAAAAGTACCGGCGGAAGAACATCCGCCGGTTTTATTTTACCCTTGCACAAATTATTTGACTGTTCCCCGAATATCAAAATAAGCCGGCATATCCGCAGCAGATGTCGCAAGCCCATTAAAATCCAGAACTAACAGATCTTCCCTGTCTTTATCTACCACAAATATAATGGTATATTCCAATTCTTCTTCCGATTCCATCGTTCTCCAGAAAAAGGAATGCGCACGTTTATCTCCTTCCAAATACTGCGGTTTATCCATATAGATGCAGCGCCCATCTGACTGAAGATAATAATCCTGATTCGGGACTGCCTGGTAGTAATCCTCAGGCCATGTATAACTGCCATCTTCACGTGTTTCCAATCTAACTAAGCAGGCATCCAGCGGCGTCATTTTGTCTTCTTCCGATGTACCGCGATTACCATATTTCTTAGCCTTGGCTTTTACAACCATAAATTCCTGTTCCACTTCTTTTTCCTCCAGGAGGTTGCCTTGTTCATCAAAGTGCTGTCTTATATACGGTTTCAGGGTTTTGTCCTCATTAAGCCAGGGTTCCACTTCCGTATAATCATAAAATCCATTGATATCATAGTTTGCAATACTATCTGTATATTCCACACTCTCTACTGTATATACGGCATTCATAAACGTATCATCCATCTTCCCTTCTTCACCCATTTTAATAAGCTGATCATCCTGAATACCTGTCTCAATGAGCTCAGCCATGTTCTGCTCCAGTTCCGTCATTGCCTGCTCATCTGCTGCTTTTTCCGATTCTCTGGCTTCTTTCTCCCGTGCCGATTCAAAATCTGTATCTTCCACCCTTGTCACTTCCAGACCGTCTGCAAACTTTTTCAATTCCTCCATCGAAACTGAGTAATCTCCGAAAATTTGCAATACATAGCCTTCCTCCGGATTAAATAAATAGATATATTTGGGACTCCTGTACTTCTCTGCTTCCGGAAACGTAATCAGGTGGGCTTCCATGCCATTTAGTGTTGTCTTTTCCACATTATCCACACCCTCCTGGCTAAATTGCCTGTCCATGATTTCCAGATCCGCAGTATTGATGATTGCCATTACCGTAATCCCATGCCCCCAATCACTGTCCGGCCAGTATTTGTCTTCCTCCTGTTCCTTAAATCCTTCCGGTAGATAAGTAGGCACCGCTTCAAAAACCCCAGGCTTCAGTTCATAGTCCAAATCAAACTTATACGTTATTGTATCTCCTTTTTCAATTACTTCTTTGCTAAAAAATCCGTTTGCCGCCAAAACTGCCAATGTAGTGGTCGATAACAGTACCATTGCTGCCGCTGAACCAATCAATTTTTGCATCATGCTTTTTCTCACTGCACTTTTTTTCTCTTTCGCCGTAAAACAGTTTTGCTCACGAATGGTCTGATATGCCGATTCCACCTGTTCATTCACAATTTCCGGAATAGTTATATGCTTCTTCAATCCTTTTTTTATATCATAATCACGTTTATTCTTATTCATTCTATACTCTCCTCCTAAACGATTACATTATGCAGCTCTTTTTTCAGCATCATTCTGCTTCTTCTTAAACGGGAATTTACAGTGCTCTCATTCATATCCAATAGCCCGGCAATTTCCCTGATCCTATAACCCTCTACGTAATACAGAATCAAAATCGTCCGATACTTTTCATCTATGGAATTCAGCAATTCCCGAAATTCCGTAAGGTCCTCTGCCACGGCTTCAATCTCCAGACCCTCATAATGTTCAAGCAGGCAGACTTTGCTTTCCTTCCTTATAATATCATTGCAATTATTAATCAGAATCCGTATTAACCATGTTTTAAAATACTTAGGATCTTTCAATGTCTGAATCTTCTCAAAACAATCCAGTATTGTTTCCTGCATGGCATCTGCAATATCCGCATCACGTTTCAAATAAGAATGTGCGATTTTGTACATGCTTTCTTTATGCATTTCCATAAGCTGAATAAATGCTTCTGCATCCTGCTGCTGCGCCTTTTTTACTAGACTTCTCAAATCATCCCCTCCTTATAAATCCATTAATTATTGAATTCCATTAACCTCGAGTAACTTCATTTGCCGGCAAGAACCCGTTTTTACAACTGCTTACATTAATTAGACGGAATAAGCATCTAAAATAATGCATTGAAATTGTATCCAATATATCCCCAGCTAAAAAACCCCGGAAGATCAATAAAACATGATCTATCCGAGGTATAAAGCCACCGCCTATTCTATCCTTCCACCGATGCCGGAACCTCCCGCACCTGATTGAAAATCTTCATAAATTCTTTACCGGTAATGGTTTCCTTCTCAATCAGGAAATCCGCAATCTTATCCAAAGCTTTTCTGTTTTCAAGCAAAAGATTTTTCGCCTTCTTATAAGCCTCTTTCAGCACCCTCATAACTTCCTCGTCTACCTCTGCCGCCGTCCTGTCACTGCAGTTCAGCACCGACCGGTCGTCCAGATATTGATTTGCCGCTATTTCAAGCCCTATCATACCGAATTTTTCCGACATGCCAAATTGCGTAACCATCGATCTTGCCAGCTTTGTTGCATGTTCGATATCATTTGCCGCACCTGTCGTTACAGAATCAAATACAATTTCCTCCGCAGCACGTCCCGCAACATATTCAACGATTCTGGCTAAAATTTCAGCCTTGGAATTTAAATACTTTTCTTCTTCCGGAACATTCATAACATAGCCCAGAGCCCCCATGGTTCTGGGTACGATGGTTATCTTCTGCACCGGCTCTGAATCCTTTTGAAGCGCACTGACCAGGGCATGGCCTACCTCGTGATAGGATACCACGCGACGCTCCTCTTTGCTGAGAATCTTATTTTTCTTTTCCTTACCAACCAGAACTACTTCTACGGATTCAAACAGGTCATCCTGAGATACTACGTCTCTGCCTTTTTTCACCGCCAGGATAGCCGCTTCATTAATCATATTCGCAAGGTCGGACCCTACTGCACCTGAGGTAGCCAGTGCTATGGCATCTAAATCTACTGTTTCATCCATTTTCACATTCTTGGAATGTACTTTCAGAACATCTACACGCCCTTTCAAATCCGGCTTATCTACAATGACACGGCGGTCAAAGCGCCCGGGACGCAAAAGTGCCGAGTCCAGCACCTCCGGCCGGTTTGTAGCCGCCAGAATCAAAAGTCCGGAGGCCGTGTCAAATCCGTCCATCTCTGCCAGTAACTGATTCAACGTCTGTTCACGTTCATCATTTCCGCCGCCAAACCGTGTATCGCGGCTTTTGCCAATAGCATCGATTTCATCTATGAAAATGATACAGGGGGCATTCTTCTTTGCCTCATCAAACAGTTCACGCACACGGGAGGCGCCTACGCCTACAAACATCTCAACAAAGTCAGAGCCTGAAAGCGAAAAAAACGGTACATGAGCCTCTCCGGCCACTGCCTTGGCCAGTAATGTCTTACCGGTTCCCGGAGGTCCTACCAGCAAAGCTCCTTTCGGCAGTTTTGCGCCGATCTTCGTATACTGTCCCGGATGTTCCAGGAAACCTACCACTTCCTGAAGCGATTCTTTTGCTTCGTCCTGACCTGCCACATCTTTAAATGTAACTCCGGTCTCCTTTTGGGCATATACCCTCGCTTTGTTTTTACCAACACCCATTACTCCGCCGCCTTTGGACATTTTCCTCATAAAGAACCAGAAAATTCCCCAAATAATAACCAGAGGTAAAAGAGTTCCCAAAATATTATACACGACCGCAGAAGTCATATCCGGTATTTCCTTACTAAACTCAACGCCTGCATCCTGCAGGATCTGTGTCAGCTCCTGGTCATCCATCAGCCCGGTATAATAACTCATTTCAATCCCCTTAATCGGCTGCTCTTTTGGAATAATAACCAATTGATTGGATTTAACCGTTACTTTACCCACCTTCCCCTGTTCGACCATCTGCAAAAATTGATTGTATGTGATTTCTTTTTGTGTAGAACTTTTTAACATATTGTTAAACAAGTTAACACCGACTATCGTTAATAATGTAATAATTAAAAAAATAACAATCGTCTGTCCGTTTTTAGGTGTTTTCCCATTATTAGATCCGTTGCCCGGGCCATTGCCTGGTCCGCCGCCGGGTGCTTGATTATCACTCATTTTTTTCCTCCTCGTAGTTCGATCTCTTACATTATAAAGATACTTGAAATATAAATCAATACATAGTTTGTTAAATTTTGTGTCTATTCCTAAATCTTTTCTAAAAAATAATCAAAAACATATAGCCTTATATTCATTATTTGTAGTATACTATAGTTTATATTGATTTAAAATACGACTAAAAAAGGCAAAGGGAAAAGTATAAAATGAAACCAGGATTTGATAATCAAAAATATTTAACATTACAGTCTGAACACATACGCAAACGAATTGACCAGTTTGGTAACAAACTCTATCTGGAATTTGGCGGTAAGCTTTTCGATGATTATCATGCATCCAGAGTTTTGCCAGGATTTGCACCCGACAGTAAGCTTCGCATGCTGATGCAGCTTTCGGATCAGGCGGAAATCGTTATTGTCATCAGTGCCGGTGATATTGAAAAAAATAAAGTACGCGGAGATCTGGGCATTACTTATGATACCGATGTCCTGCGCCTGATTGACGCTTTTGAGGAGAAAGGTTTGTTTGTGGGAAGTGTTGTGATCACACAATATTCCGGTCAAAACAGTGCGGGACTCTTCAAATCCAGACTTTGCAAGCTGGGTGTAAAAGTCTATACCCACTATGCAATCGATGGTTATCCCGGCAACATCCCCTTAATAGTAAGTGACAATGGATATGGTAAGAATGAATATATAGAGACAGAACGCCCACTGGTGGTCATCACGGCACCAGGTCCGGGAAGTGGTAAAATGGCTACCTGCCTCTCCCAGCTTTATCATGAGCATAAGCGTGGGATTCATGCAGGATATGCCAAATTCGAAACCTTCCCCATTTGGAATATTCCTCTGAAACATCCGGTAAATCTGGCATATGAGGCAGCTACCGCTGATTTAAATGATATCAATATGATTGATCCTTTTCATTTGGAAGCATATGGAAAAACGACGGTAAATTATAACCGCGATGTGGAAATCTTTCCGGTACTGAACTCTATTTTTGAACGTATTTTCGGAGAAAGTCCTTACAAATCCCCTACTGATATGGGCGTTAATATGGCAGGCAACTGTATCATAGATGATGAAATATGTCAGGCCGCTTCTAAGCAGGAGATTATCCGCAGATACTTTCTAGCTTTGAACGGTCTTGTGGAAGGAACAAAACAAGAGGAAGAAATCTTTAAAATTGAATTAATTATGAAACAGGCGCAGCTTTCTGTTACTGACCGCAAGGTAGTTTCCGCAGCCCTGAAACGGGCAGAACTTACCAATGCTCCTGCCGCTGCACTTTGTCTCCCAACCGGAAAAATCATAACCGGTAAAACATCTGATTTACTCGGCCCATCTGCCGCATTATTGCTCAATTCTCTAAAAGAACTGGCCAGGTTAGATTCGGATCTGCATGTAATATCACCGGAAGCCATAGAACCTATCCAACGGCTGAAAACGGAATATCTTGGCAGCAGAAACCCTCGTTTGCATACGGATGAGGTATTGATTGCACTATCTATCAGCGCTGCTGCTAATCCGGATGCGAGGCTTGCCCTGGAGCAGCTGCCTAAGCTAAAAGGCTGCCAGGCGCATACTTCCGTATTGCTTTCTTCGGTTGATATCAAGGTATTCAAACGTCTTAATATTGATATGACGATGGAGCCTAAGTATGAAAACAAACGCATCTATCACTAATAAGATAAGAATGAAAGGAGCACTTTTATGTCTGTAAAATATGTATTTGTAACAGGAGGAGTCGTATCCGGTCTTGGCAAGGGAATTACTGCTGCTTCTCTGGGCCGGCTGTTAAAAGCCCGGGGGTATAAAGTTACCATGCAGAAATTTGATCCCTATATCAATATTGATCCCGGTACCATGAATCCGATTCAGCATGGAGAGGTTTTTGTAACGGATGACGGTGCAGAAACAGACCTGGATCTTGGACATTATGAACGGTTCATTGATGAAAGCCTGGATAAGAATTCCAATGTGACTACCGGAAAGATTTACTGGTCTGTACTTCAAAAGGAACGACGGGGTGATTTCGGCGGTGGAACTGTACAGGTTATTCCGCATATTACAAATGAGATCAAAAATCGTTTTTATCGTAATTTTACGGACGAAGATACCCGTATTGCAATCATTGAAGTCGGCGGTACCGTAGGTGACATCGAAAGTCAGCCATTTTTGGAATCTATCCGTCAATTTCAGCATGATGTAGGCCGGGAAAATGCCATTTTAATTCATGTTACTTTGATTCCTTATTTAAGAGCATCCGGGGAAATGAAAACAAAACCTACCCAGGCCAGTGTAAAAGAATTGCAGGGAATGGGCATACGTCCGGATATTATCGTATGCCGTTCTGAGTTACCTCTGGAAGATGGTATTAAGGATAAGATCGCACTCTTTTGTAATGTACCGACAAATCATGTGCTGCAGAATCTGGATGTAGAGTATCTCTATGAAGCTCCTCTTGCTATGGAATCGGAAAACCTTGCCCAGGTAACATGCGAGTGTCTTCAGTTGGATTGTCCCAGTCCGGACCTGGATGACTGGAGGTCTATGGTCGATTCACTGCGCAATCCGGTTGAGGAAGTCCGTATCACCATCGTGGGTAAATATATTCAGCTCCATGATGCTTATATCAGTGTGGTAGAAGCATTAAAGCATGGTGGGATCGCAAGCCGTGCCGTGGTAAATATTGAATGGGTGGATTCAGAGTTGTTAAATAGAGAAAATGCAGGTGAAATATTAGGAGCCGTTGACGGTATACTGGTTCCCGGAGGTTTTGGGAAACGGGGAATTGAAGGTAAGATTGCAGCGATTGAATATGCCCGGATCCATAAAATTCCTTTTCTGGGACTTTGTCTTGGAATGCAGCTGTCGATCGTGGAATCTGCAAGGCACGTTATAGGTTATCATGACGCTCATAGTATTGAACTGGATCATAACACTACACATCCTGTGATTGCCTTAATGCCGGATCAAAATGGGGTGGAGGATATCGGCGGCACTTTAAGGCTTGGGTCGTATCCCTGTATTTTGGATGAAAATTCAAAGGCATTTGAATTATATGGAGAAAAAACTATATACGAGCGTCATCGGCACCGTTATGAGGTGAATAATGACTACCGTAAAGTCCTGATTGAAAATGGTATGATTCTTTCCGGTATATCACCGGATGGCCGTATTGTTGAGATGATTGAACGGAAAGAACATCCTTTCTTTATCGGAACTCAGGGACATCCGGAGTTAAAGTCCAGACCGAATCGTCCGCATCCATTGTTTAGAGGATTTGTGGCTGCTGCATTAAATAATAAATAGAAATAAATTAAATTTAAAATTTGTATGAATTTTCATATTTGCCCCTATCTTTTTTAGTCAAATGATATTACAATAAACATATAATATATATAAATGAGAGGAGATAGTTATGTCAAAAATATGTAAAAATCTATTTGGTCTTGCAGTTTTGGGTACTGCAATAACAGGTGTGGCAGTTTATATTAAAAATCAAAAAGAATCCGATGAAAAACTAAGAAAAGATATGGAAGAGTTACAGAAGCATGCTAAGGAGGCGGCATTTTCAGCCAAAGAAGTTGCTACAAATCTAAAAGATAAAATTGTAACGGAAGCCGGTGAGACAGTAAGAAAAGTTAAAAACACTGCTTATGACGCTGCTAATGATTTTGATGATATCACGGATGACTTTGAAGACACGTTTGATGATTTCAAAGATGAAACTTCTAAGGTTTATCATGATATAAAAAATTCTGCCGGTGACATGGCACAGGATGTAAAAGAAGCTGCTTCCAATGTGGCTGATAAGGTCTCTGATGCCGTAGAAGATGCGAAAGAGGAATTCTATAACGACTGATTGCAGAGCTGCGCAGCGGTATTATGCCGGCAAAGCTTAAGTACCGCCCGCAGCAAATACGCCAAGGCGTATTTGCATATCAATGTTCAGCAAATGAAAAGGAATCTAAGGTAACACAGGTTCCTTTTTTTATTTTGATTCTTATAATGTCTCTTTGTAAAATCGCAGTACATTTCCATAACATATTTTTTCCAGTTCCCACTGTGTAAAGCCTTCCTTACGCAGCCGTTCCACCAGAAGAAACATCATAGAGGCATCTTTGATGTCGGCATTTTGGGGGATACCATCAAAATCCGTCCCGAATGCACAGACTTCTATTCCTCCCGTTTTTACAATATGCTTTACATGGGCTGCCATGGCATCTAAAAACATACCCGGTTCTATTTTTTTATCTTTACATAAGAAATCTTCACAAAAATTCAATCCCATTATCCCACCCCGACGTGCGAGCATCCGTATCATGTCGTCCGTCATGTTGCGGCTGACATCGCAGATGGCCGCTGCATTGGAATGACTTGCCGCAAAGGGTTTTTTTGTATACTTCGCAACATCCCAAAAGCCTCCGTCAGACAAGTGTGATACGTCGACGATCATACCGAGCTCTTCCATTTCCTCAACCACTTCTTTGCCGAATTTACTCAGCCCCTGGGAACTGCGTTTTTTGAACAAGGGCTTTCCCTGAGTGTCCATTATCAAATTAGGAATGCCGATTTCATTTTTATAATTCCATGTCAGATTCATCATGCGCACACCAAGCCGGTAGAAGTTCCGTAAAATGGAAAGTTTTCCCTGAATCGTTCCCCCTTCCTCTACGGTCAGCATGGCACTCATTTTTCCATTCGCCTGATTATCTACAATGTCCTTAAAGCAGCGAATGGGCGCTATATATTCCTTATATGCTTCCAATTCCTCATAATAGCAGTCTATCATTTCCATTGCTGTTTCAAATGGTTTCTTTGTTTCATCCAGATTGACAAAAATTGCAAAATTTTGTAAAAGATAATCTCCCTGAAGCATTTTTTCCAAATCAACATGAAAATGGTTTTTTTTCAGCGTATCCCTCCGGCTTCCTTCATGACGATAAATTCTTTGAATGGTATCACAGTGCAGATCTATTATTTTCATCGTATCCATCCCCTCCTTTTAACCTCCAAAATTCCCCTGTATATAAGCAAAGCGCAAAGCGGATTACGAGTATCCGCTTTGATTTATGGGTCGTGACCCAGTTGAGCGCGCAAAGCGTGCGAAATATCAACCACCCGCTATGCGGGTGCGCGACGTTTGTTATACAAAAAAATCACCTTTCCGTTATAATAAGGTTGTTCAAGCC
>Ga0153924_1000376_pt1 | contig 28819 bp, 17 predicted proteins | sample TSNJ008MetaG_FD_104709 | JGI IMG/M metagenome (GOLD analysis project Ga0153924, IMG submission 104709) | Attine ant fungus gardens microbial communities from New Jersey, USA - TSNJ008 MetaG | ecosystem: Host-associated > Fungi > Mycelium > Unclassified | place: USA: New Jersey, Wharton State...
CAAGGATGATGGATCGCTCAGAGCACATGCCAGTGGTTTCGTTATACCTTACAGCGCAGCAACCCAAAACATAAGTATAAGTAATTGTTTTGCGGTAGACGGAACCGTCATCTCGAACGGAGGGCATTCGGGCGGGTTTATATCCTGTTGGAACCAGTCAGCTGGTACTAGCCTAACGGTTACAAACTGCTTTACGAATGTGAATGTATACGGGGACAAGCAAACCGGCGCTTTTATGGGAATTGGGAGCCCGGTAACCAATGCATCTATTAAATTTAAAAACTGTTACACCTCGGGCAAAATTGAGGGAACAGATACCCTTGGTGGATTTATAGCGGATAATATACTTTTGACAGATACAGGCACTACAACATTTGAAGATTGTTATTCCACATCTATGGTGGGGATGTATAGCGACGCGGATAACGTAGGCGGTTTCGCCGGCAAAAAAACTGCGCCGGCCTCACAGAAATGGGTATTTAACCGGTGCTATGCCGCCGGGGAGGTTGGCTCGCTTGACGTGGATTCCGCCTCTGACCGTACAACTTCTACCACAGTCGGCGGGTTTATGGGAACGCATTCAAGCGGCAGCATGAGTTATACAGATTGCTATTATGATAAGCAGACCACCGCTATGCGGGAGTGGGCAACCGGAATTTCAAAAAACCAGACCGGAATTACCGGGTTGCTTACCTCCGATACTATAAAATCCGGAGCCGGGCTTACAGGCACAACCGCGAAATCAGGACTTAGCAGCGAAAATGGATGGGAATTGCAGGACGGTCTCTACCCACAGCTTTTGGCATTCACAACCCCTGCCAATTTTACTTGCTACTATTGGATGAAAGGTGAGACAACCACCGAAAAGCAAGCGAACCTTTATAACCTTATCAAAGCATATTCTCAGGCGTCGGTTTCAACAGTGTACTTAGAAACCTGGGAGAAAGACCACGATAACAATGTGTTGCCTGCCACCACCTACGATACCGTACGCGACCTGACCCTAGACTTCGACCTATCAAGCAATAACGGTACGGGTAATACAGTCGTGACATTGTATGACGACATTGTTTATCCAACCGCCTCTGCGTCATCGGTATATGAAAATGCTTATAGCTACTCAGAAATCAAGGCGATTGATGGAAGCACCAATTTGTGCTGGGGTTCTTCAGCCAGCGAGGTGAAACCATGGCTCCAGGTGGATTTAGGCAGGGTTCAGCCTGTGGAAAATATCAAAATAACCTGGGCCACCTCCGGCAGCCGCTGGGCTACGGAATATAAAATACAGTTATCCGATGATGGAACCACATGGACAGACGCGAATACTAAAACCGGAAATACCGGCGGGTTAAACACCATCGCTCTGCCGGCCGGGACTACTGCCCGGTATGTCCGGATGCAAACCGAGACAAAGGCCTCCTCGTCAGTCCGTATTGAGATATTCGATTTCGTGGTTGACGGTATGATACGCGCCACGTCCTCGACGTCATATTCCACTTCCTATCGTCCTATCTACGCAATTGATAGGGATAACACCACAGAATGGCGTTCCACTACTTCTGATGCGCTGCCGAGGTGGCAGATAGATTTAGGCAGTGTTCAGCCGGTAGACAGAATAAAAATAACCTGGCCATCCACCACCAACCGGGCCGCGGTTTACAAAATCCAATTGTCCGTTGATGGAAGTAACTGGACGCAGGCGTACAGATATATAGGGAATACAGGAGGTCGGAATATCATCGACATTCCCGGGGCATCAGCCCGATATGTACGGATGGAAACTGAAACAAGGGCTGCGACAGGCGTTTGGCTCGGATTTTACGAATTTGAGATATCATACATTTCATCAACACTCAACTTCCCATATGATGTCAGTACGAAATGGGAAAAGGATGGTGCGGTAACTGAGCTCTTCGAGGAATCGGCTGACGTGTTAAATCTCGTCAAAAACAGTAACGGAAGCGAAAAATGGTTCGCCAATATCATAGCGCCGGGCATTGAGTGGGTCACTGTTAATTGTAAGGTGGGTGACCAGACTGGAAGCCGGCGATTACGGATAATTCCCACCGCCAGCCTGGACGGCGGAAACGACAAGGAGTTGGAAAGCGGCGACAAATATGACCATGCCGACGATGTGCGCTTGGCTTATTCCACCGGTTTCCGGATGAACCAGGCTTATAAAGATTGGGAGAAAATGGGCTATGGTATCACTACCGGCGTCTTTCCCGATATGCCGCTTAACGCTTACCAGGAGGCATCGCAGATACCGGAGGGAAATTTGAGCAATACTCCACCGGGAAGTAATCCGCCGCTTACCGGACAGAGGCTGATTGACTTTGAGAAAGGAAACGATCTTTTTTATCAAGTCGATGTAAGCCATTTGAGTAAAAACGGCAACGACTACGCAAATGCCAGCAAAATATATGTCTCTATTCATGAGATTGACAGTATCTCGGAAACGGGTGAGATTACGCTTGGTGAGGAGGTCCCTGTTGACAATACCAAATCAGATAACCCAAACAATGATTTGTTCAATGGGATTTCCACCTTTACTGCGGAACCGGGTACGCAGTACCTGATCAAATATATCTGGACACTGGGCGACGGCAGGTATCTTGAAAAATCCAAGATTATCAAAATTCGTATCCCGCCTGACCCTCCGACAGCATCCAAGACAGCCAGCGTAAACGACGGTGGATTGAATCCCGGGACGAGCGAAACTCCTGTTCAGGTGGATATAGGCGATGTAATTGAATATACCATTGCTGTGAATAACCCTGAGTCCGGGGAAGCTCATACCGATGTTACCGTTACCGATATTCTGCCAAAGGGGCTTAAGTATAATGATAGCAGCGACAGCGGTGTCAATACTATAACGGAGGATGGCCGAGATGTGGTGACTTGGAGCATCAGCGAGCTTCCCACAAATACAACGATATTGCTTACTGTGAAGGCAACGGTAACCGGTATTGGTTTGTATATCAATCAGGCGACGGTTGATATCGAGGACTACGATGAAATAAAAACCAACAAAACGTATCATACTGTCGGAACAATCAAAGCCGTTTTTGAATTCATAAAGGTGGACGCAGTAATGGATAATCCTCTGCCGGGTGCAGTATTTAATCTGTATATCTGGAGAGGAGAAGGCGGTGCCCCTGATAATCTTGTACCGGCCGATCTGACAGGTACAGGTTGGGAACTTGCAGGTACCTGCACAAGCGATGATGAAACCGGACTTGTAGTTTTTATGGATTTGATAGCCGGTGAATACCGGCTGGTGGAAATAGAAGCACCGGAAGGATATCAACTGCCTTTTGGCCAGTGGAAGTTCACTGTTGATAATGGGTCAAATTCCATTCCCACTTATACGGGGGATAACGCACCTCCGGCTTTTAAAGGCGAAGGCACGGAAGATAATCCATATTTGTTGGGGAATATAGAACAATATAAGCTGCCTGTAACGGGTGGCGGGGCGTTCTGGTTTACAGTTCTAGGTAGTCTTATGCTGGTAACAGGTGTAATATTAACTACTATTTTATTTCACTACAATAACAAGAAAGTCTCCTGAAAAATGGAGATACAATCGGATACAAAGAGGTAAACTCTTAATTTAAGGAGGAATCTATGATGAAAACAATTAAAAAAGCAGGAGTAATTATCTTGGCGGTAATAATGATTATGGGCTTGAACCTCACAACGGTTTTGGCAGAAACAGACGCTTCGGGGCGTGACCCGGACAAGGATGTAAGCTTTACCATCTATAAGTATGAGTATGACAAAAATCTTACATTCCCTACCAGCGATGGTACGAAACTTGAAGCATCGGCAATTCCATCCGGTGCGAAACCTGTTCCCGGCGTTACCTTTAAAATTGAGAAAGTAACACTGAAAAGCGGGGCATCTGCGACCCCAAATGTCCCCAACGATTATGAACCAGTGACCGGAGACGATGCATTCTCAACTACCGGCACAACAGGATCAGACGGTAAAGTCGTGTTCAGCACTGATGATGTTGCAAAGACCGATTCTAACGCTGACGTCCTACCGGGTCAGGGTATTTACAAGATAACAGAGGTAAAAAGCGCTACAGCCGGCACAGCAGCTATCGCTGACTTTATTGTAAGCCTTCCAATGGCCAACCCCAGCACCGAAGATGAAGCGGATCCATGGCTGTACGATGTCTATGCATATCCCAAGAACGATGTTCAAAGTACGATTGATAAAGAAGTTGTAGAAAGCGGAACGGAAGGTAACATTGTTATCTGGAAATATTCATTGATTATCCCTAAAGATATCGAAACCCCGCTTACAGGCAATGAAAACTTGGTTATTACGGATAAATTAGATTATCGTCTCAAATATGTGGTTGACTCTGTCATAGGTAAGTATACGGATAAAGACGGAACCGAAGGAGCTTTCACATTAAGCACTGACGACGGTACGACCGGAGATTATGTGTTAACTAAAACATCATCTACCGACGATGGAGGAAAGACAATAGAGGTACTGGAAATTTCCATTACCCCAGCCGGGTTTGCGAAGCTGGCAGCAGCATTTACAGGCGACGGGACCGGGACACCGATGCTATACTTCACATTTGGGACAAGAACAAATATTGGTTCCGAAATCTCTGATTTAGGGGAAATCTATAACGGTGGCGAGTTGAACTATACCAACTCGGCGGGACATGAATATGATAATGAAAAAATTGGTGATCCTGATAAACCGAAAACAGATGTATATGGTATCAAGATATATAAAATTAATGTAAACAGCGAAGTTTTAAAAGACGCTAAGTTTAACATTTATACTTCTGAAGCGGATGCTATTGCCGGGGATACAAGTAAAGCCCTTAAAATGCCAGATGGTTCAGGCATTTGGGAGGTTACCACAAATGAGTACGGTTATGCATATATCTACGGTCTGGCTGAAGGTACATACTATCTTGTGGAAACAGCACCTCCCACTGGTTATAACATTCTTACTGAACCAATTGAGGTCGTGATCACTACGGGTACGGATTCAGAGGATGCTACAGTGGCTGCAGATTTAACGGTACAAGTGAATGTTACAAACAAGAAAGGGTTTGATTTGCCTACGACAGGAGGTATGGGCACAATCCTGTTTACTGCAGCAGGTTTAGCATTGATTGGAACAGCGGTCACAATCCTGATTTTTGCAAAAAGAAAGAAAGCAGAGAAGAGTATGGATGCTTAATCAGCAGATTGAAGATAATAGGGCTGTAGCGAAATAGTAATTAGGAACGATATAGCACAGACAACCGTTTTCAATTACCATTTTGCAACAGCCCTATTATCTGTATTAGGAGAAAGCCAATTATGAAAAAAATAATGTCTATTATAAGTATCGTCTTGTTACTTCTTGCAGGTCTGGCATTGTTGTTTTATCCCGATATCAGCAATTGGCTGGCAAAGCGGAGCCATTCAACGGCAATTCAGGAATACAGTGAGGGACTGTTTGAAATGACAGCTGGACAAATGGAGGCGGAAAAGCAAAAAGCAAAAGAATACAATGATGCTTTATCAGGGGCTGCAATCAAGGATCCTTTTATTCCCGAAAGCGGCATGGCTCTGCCTGAAAATTATGCCACGGTCCTGAACTTGAACGGAACCATCGGGTATATTGAAATACCTGAAATAAACGTGTCTTTACCCATCTATCACGGGACAGGTGAAGTGATTTTGAAAAGGGGTGCGGGTCATATGGAGATGACAGCCTTCCCCATCGGCGGCGAGGGAAACCATACGGTATTGACAGGTCACACGGGACTGCCTTCCGCCAGACTTTTTACCGATTTGGATCAATTAGTAATTGGCGATGTCTTTTATATCCACGTTCTCGACGAGACGCTGGCTTACGAGGTGGATCAGATACTTGTAGTACAACCAGAAAATACGGAGGATTTGCGCCCGGTAAAAGGAAAAGACTATGTGACCCTTATTACCTGTACGCCATATGGGATTAACAGTCATCGGCTGCTTATACGTGGTACGCGGATTTCCTATACAGCGGATGAGATGGAACAGGCGGAAAAGATTGTGAAAAACCCGATTAATTGGAGGGTGCTAATTATTGTTTCATCTGTAACTATGTCAGTTGCAGGCTTTGGTATCTGCAAATTAGTTAACAGACGGAAGAAAAGAGGCGGATGATGAAGAAAAAGTGCAAATATAAATCAAAGCCATTGATTATCATATCTATACTTTTGTTCCTGACTGGGATTATTGTAATTCTATATCCTTATGTCTGCCGAAATCTGTACCAGCACCAGGCGGATAAAGTTAACAGTGAATTTAGACAACGTATGGAAGAAGACACCGGTAACTGGGATTGGCTTTATTACTTAATGGTGGCATATAATAAGGGACTTTATGAGGAAAAACAGAAGAAGCTTGTGGATCCGTTTTCATACAGCCAGCCCGACTTCAGTCTTATGGAATTTGGTTTTGAAGAGGAGATGATCGGATATCTGTCTATCCCTAAAATGGATGTAAGGCTGCCTATCTATCTCGGTGCCAATGAGGAAAATATGGAAAAAGGTGCGGTACATCTCACCCAGACATCTCTGCCGGTCGGAGGTTTAAACACCAACGCAGTGATTGCTGCCCATCGCGGCATGAGTACGGCGGTTATGTTTCGTGATATTGAAAAACTAGAAATTGGAGACGAAGTCGCGATTACAAACTTTCGGGAGACGCTATATTATCATGTAGCAGAGATAAAGATTATAAATCCCACGAATATAGATGAGATACTTATTCAGCCAGGATGTGATATTGTGACCCTTATCACATGTCATCCGTACCGGTATAACTACCAGAGATATGTGGTTTACTGTGAACGGGTGATGGATGAATAATGCTGGTAAAAGATCAGAATGTACGAATGTTATACGAACTTGCTCGGCGAAATAATTGGCGGTCTCTGCATGGTCACCAGTCAATAAAACAACTTCTGTATGCGCATTCTTTAGTTCTTGAATCATGTTTTTTACATTTATACGCAAAGTATCGGACAAAGCGATTACACCGATATATTTATTTGCTTTTGCTACTATAATAGTAGCCTTACCTTGCCCTTGGAGGCGCTTTAATGTATCTGAAACAGTATCTTCAAACTTAATATTATATTCTTTAATCCATTTCATATTTCCGCAGAGAATAGTATCATCTCCCATGTCAGCACGAACCCCTTTACCAGGTACCATAACAAAATTATTGACCGGCTTAATCGCTGCATTTTGTTCTTTTGCGTAACTTACAATAGCTTTTGCCAACGGATGCTCGGAAAGAGCTTCCACGGAAGCAGTAACTCCTAACATATCATTTTCAGATAATGCAGGGTCAAAAGAAATCACATCACTTACAATTAAGTTACCATGTGTAAGTGTACCTGTTTTATCAAATGCAATACAATTTACCTTTCCCATACGTTCTAATGCATCACCCGATTTTATGATAACGCCATGTTTTGTAGCCTGACCGATTGCCGCCATAATTGCCGTTGGCGTTGCCAGAACCAATGCACAAGGACAAAAGACTACTAAAACCGTTACTGCCCGAACAATATCCTGCGTAATCATAGAAGTTATGACTGCAATTAATAAAGCTACTGGTACAAGCCATGAAGCCCATTTATCGGCCATACGCTGCATAGGCGCTTTGTTGTTTTCAGCTTCCTGCACCATACGGATAAGTTTTTGCAGCGAACTGTCCTCACCAACTTTAGTTGCTTGAATATCGATTGAACCGAAGTGGTTTATAGTACCGCAAAATACACTATCACCAATTCCCTTATCTACCGGTAAGGATTCACCAGTAATAACGGATTGGTCTATGGATGTATTTCCTTTTATGATTTCACCATCTACCGGTATTGTTTCACCGGGAAGTATGCGGAGAATATCATTTTTCTTTATTATTTCTGCTTTTATCATTTCTTCTTTATCATCTGCTAAAATCCGTCGGCCTTGTTGCGGGGTAAGATTAATCAATTTTTTCAATCCTTTTTTTGCTCGCTGTGCAGTTTTCTCTTCCAATATCGCGCCTATAGCCATGATAAAAGCGACCTCTCCGGCGGCGAATAAATCATCAATGGCAATAGCTGCAATCATAGCAATAGAAATTAATAATGCAGATGATATCTTGCTTATTCCTTTATTATAAATAATCCTTGATATTGCCAGATATAAGAGTGGTAATCCGCAAATCACAATTGAAACCCATGCAGGCTCAATTGGAATTGCTATATCCAGTAACATAAGTATAAGACTTGCCGACAAAAATACGCCGCCTACAATCGTCATGGGAATGCCCATTAAAAAATCAAATACTTTTTTAATCATAGTAACGCCTCCTATACAATGCGTGAGAATTGTTCTATGGCAGAAGATAGTTTTTTTATTGTTTCTTCCTCATTCCCATCGTGAATACCGTCTAGTACACAATGATGTAAATGGCCTTCCAAGATGACTTGACCTGTCTTATGCAAAGCCGCTTTAGCTGAACCTATTTGTATTAAAATATCCTCGCAGGACTTATCATCTTCAATCATTTTGATTATCCCGCGCACTTGACCCTCAATTCGTTTTAGGCGCTTGGTTACGGCATCAACATCCATACATTGTTTCATTTTTTACTCCGTTCCGCCGAGCCAAATATCAGATTTGGCAATGGCATTATTAATTTATGCATTATGAAAATACCCATACCCCCTACCCCTATTATATGTATTTGGACAATTAGTGTCAATAGATAATATAATTATTCATCTTGATTTTCTTTACCAATGATTATTTTTTGCATTAATGGTGTATAATTGTTTATATATTTAATCCATTGAACGATTAAAAAGAAGGGAGCTGATTAAAATAGATAAAGAAACGGACGATATACCTGAAAAGATGGCACGGCTTGTCTTGGAATTCAATACTTGCCGCCAGGCGTTTATTGCATTGGGCGATGAAAACCGTCAGCACATCATAATTGCGCTTCTTGAGAATTATGGTGGTGTGCGCGTTGGCGAAATCACCAAACGTACCAATCTGTCGCGTCCTGCGGTATCTCATCATCTGAAAGTGTTAAAAGATGCAGGTATTGTAAGTATGTTTAAAAAAGGTACGATGAATTTCTACCATATTGATGCCAATGAAAGTCAATGGAGATATCTTACATCATTAATAATGCACATCAATGATTTGGTAAATGAGGTCTCCGAAAAAAGGAAAGCAGGAATATGTTGTCATAACATAGATGAATAATGAACAGGAGGATATTCTTATGGAATTACTGGAAGCAATGAAAGCAAGACATTCTGTACGCAGCTATACCGAACAGAAAATCGAAGGTGAAGTGCTGGATGAATTACAGCAAATGATTAACGAATGTAACAGCGACAGCGGACTAAATATACAGCTCTGCCTGAATGAACCAAACGCCTTTACTGGTATGATGGCACGATACGGTAAATTTTATAATGTAAAAAACTACATTGCCCTTGTAGGAAAGAAGGGCGATAGCCTGGATGAAAACTGCGGATACTATGGTGAAAAAATCGTGCTGAAAGCACAACAGCTGGGACTTAATACCTGCTGGGTTGCAATGACATACAGTAAAAGTAAAGGGAAAAATGCCATTAGCATAAAGTCTGGCGAAAAGCTGCGGATGGTCATTACTATTGGCTATGGAAAGACCTCTGGCATTACACATAAGGTTAAGCCGATTGATGAATTATGTCGTGTCAAAGGGACAATGCCGGATTGGTTTCGCCATGGTGTGGAAGCAGCACAACTTGCTCCAACAGCCATGAACCAACAGAAATTTTGCTTTGAATTAAGTGGTGATAAAACAAAGGCATTTGCAGGTTCTGGATTTTATACAAAAGTTGATCTTGGAATAGCCAAATATCATTTTGAGATAGGTGCTGGTAAAAGTGTATGGGAATGAAAAGATAGATGAAAGCTTAAGATGCTGTAGATTTTGAAAAATCTACGGCATCTTCAATATATTAACAAAATCCTATTGACTTGGAGTTAACTCTAAATGTAATTTCCATTGTCATTCCTCCCGAAAAATAAAATGTTGTACGCCTTCATCAATCTTACTCAGCAAGTCCGGTACGTTTGTCGGATAAATCTCTATATTTTTCATCTCATCCAACGGTATCCAATGAAATTCAATATCAAAGTTCCGCCCCTCAATCTGTTCCAAGCCGATAAAGCTGCCGTCGAGTGGGATTTGCGATTTTTCCTTCAACTGCACTGAATAATACAAACCGATCTGATGGCAGGGTCTATCATCCCACGGGAAGAAAAGTTCACCCACCCATTTCAAGTCGCCGACTGTAATGTCTGCGCCAATCTCCTCTTTGAATTCCCTTATCAGCGTTTCCACGTTTGTTTCTCCTAGTGACACATGACCTCCGGGCAGAGCGAATCCTGTGTCGTTTGTCGGTTTTTGCAGAAACAATTTATTGTTATGTATCAGAATGCCTGCTACACGGTAGCTGAACACCCAATCGTCAGTTTTAAATATAATGTCGCTCATTCTTATCATCTCCTATATATAATATCTATACAAACATAAGAAAAACCTGTGAGATTTGTATTAGAGGTCATGGTTCTTCTTGTGAAGTTTTAACTGGATTTAAAATGGGGGTAAACAATACGATCTCACCAAAAAGTAGAATAATCAATTAGTCGTATTATAAATCATTGCGGTTATATATTCAATCCGCCGTATTATGCGACATTATCAATCTCAACCGTTCTTCATATTACAAATGGTTAAAGCATGATCAGTCGGAGCAGGAAGCAAAAGATGCCGACTTGATTGATAAAATATGTATCAGGAGAAACTCGGCGGGCTTGCTCCGTTGGAATACCGTATAATGCTTTTATCGGCTTGAATTGTCTTGCGAATATTGGCAAACTCTCTCGTTGGTTGAGAAGATAAAAGGCAAAGTTATTGAAATTGTAGAAAACAAGACTATAATATAATCATCAGCTGAAATAATTTTTTGGAGGTTATGTTATGAATTTGAAATTAGGTTCTGCCATAAAAAGATTGCGAACAGAGCGCGGCGTTACCCAAGAACAACTCGGCGATGCTATCGGTGTGTCGTATCAGGCTGTATCAAAGTGGGAAAACGAAGCAACTTTACCTGATATCGCTTTACTGCCCGAATTGGCAGTCTATTTTGGTGTGGATATTGACACATTGTTTTCTATTGATAACAGCGATAAACTGAAACGCATAGACCGCATAATTAGCGGACACGAAAAATATTCGCCGGAGAATGAGGAATACATCCACTCAACGCTTGAAAAAATGCTTGATGAAGATCCTAAAAATGTCGATTTGTTAAAACGGATGGTGGATTTGTATTGGCACATGGAACAGGATGCGGCAAAGAAAAAGAAACGCTTTAAAAAAAGGATAAATAAAATATCGCCATTCGAACAATACGGACACACATCAAAACGGGAATATTGGCGTTATCATGAAGAAATCGAAGAATATGAGGCTTTTACAACTCAATACCCCGATTGGCAGCAAGGATGGGTCTATTTCGCCGAAAACTGCATCACCGGACATCTCCTTGATAACGCGGAAAAAGCAATAAGCAAAGGGCTTGCGCTTGGAATAAATTCATATCTTACCGCCTTACTTGGCGATATTGAGTATATTCGCGGTAACATGAAGGGCGCAATCGCTATATGGGACAAAGCCGCCGCAGAACAACCCGAACGTGCAGATTCAATCGAATATGTCGCTGAAAAATACGCTTCATTGGGTATGTACGACAAGTCAATATTATTGTGGGAAACAGCATACAAGCAAAATCCCAATATTTTAAGCCCGCTATATAGCCTTGCGTTTTTGTATAATGATTTAGGCCGTTATGCCGATGCAATAGAAAAATGGGATGAAATAATCCTACGGCTTAAAGAGGATTGGGGGCACGAAGAGAACAGCGACGGCCTGCAATGGCCGCGGGATACTATACGGCAATTGAAAGAAAAAATGGTAACATAAAATATCAATTTATTACAATTAAGGCGTAAGCACATTCATGCTTACGCCTTAAAACTATTTTATTGAGAATGTGTTGTCAAGGTAGTATTGTAAACTTTCCTGACAAAAGCCGATAAACTTTATAATCTCCACCTTGACAAGGATAGGATCTGCCGTGGATTGCCCGCTGGCTCTATGCCATGGTAAATCCAGAAACTATCTGGAGATTGCTGCACAAAGAATATCGCCAACCACAAAATGTGACTGCAATCGGCTAATATGCTCATTCGTTTTGTAAAGGTTACTTTTTCTTTACAGGAATCCAAGTTTCGCTGTAGTAGTTTTCGTCCGCTGTTCCGTTAGGATAATCTGCGGGGTTGTTATACATTTCAATGTTATAGCCTGCGGCAATTTCATAATCTTTACAGTTAGGCAGCCATTCTGAAAAGATTTTTTGGTTCACATCCTGCATTATCTTCGGCATTGCGCCCTTGCAGGGAAAAACCGCCCAGGTGTGTTTAGGGATTATCTTTGTGATAAAGTCGGTTGGAACGTCTGCGCAAGGATTGTAATTATCAGCAATCAGGTATTCAAATTCATCCCCTTTCATACTCTCATCAATGTTCACGCCGTACATTCCACATACATACTTACCATTTCCTTTTTGAAAATGCTCTGACCAAAGTTGTGGTATTTCTTTAGTTGCATCATCATATTTAAAAATCTTCGATACACCCATGACTGTAAATGAATCTTTTTCTACAATTTTGTAATCCATAATGTAACCACCTTCCAATGAAAATTTGAATTTTAGCGAAGCAAAAGATTTAATCATTGCTCCGTCTTTCCGAGCAGCAGTAGGCGTTACGCCGTGGAAACGAGTGAAAGCTTTTGTAAAGCTATCTGGTGAATCATATCCGTATTTCATTGCAATATCAATAATCCTTCCATCAGTTGCAACAAGTTCACTGCCGGCAAGTGTTAGTCTGCGCTGCCTGATGTATTCTCCAACTGTAAAGCCGCAAAGCATTGCAAATCCTTTTTGAAAATAAAATGGAGATATGAATGCTTGTTTTGCAATGGATTCTATTGTTAGGTCTTCGGTTATGTTATCCTCAATATAGTAGATAGCTTTACTAATATTTTCTATCCATTCCACAGTCATCACCTCTTTCTGCACCTTTATCTTATTACATTTCATGTGGTCATACCCGACTTTTTCTGCTATGTTTTGTCTGGGCACTAGTATCAGATGGATTATCTATTATAATAAAATGATTATACCATACTTTAACTCGAACATTAGAGGATAAATCATTCTCTTTTATCCCTTTTAAAACTCATTGCTTTCGCAATATATTTAACAAAATATAGAAAAAAAATAAACACTAATTACCAGGTCCGCTATATGTTTATTTGTTTGACACTTTGCTAGCCATATGCTACAATAATTTCGGTTATTAATGGGGTTTATAGCCTGATTTTTTATTTTGTAGAATATCCTATTCTATAAAAGATTTATGGTTAAAATTTCAATATAAGGATGATACTTATATTTTATTATAAATATGCATAAATTACAGAGTTTTTATTCGAAAGTGAGAGGTGAAGAGTGTGCGAAGATACATATTTTACCTTTTGATTGCAACACTATTAAGCGTTGATATGCTTTTGTCTACACTTGCAAAATTTGCAGACACTTCTGCAGGAATCGATACGGCACGCGTTGCGCAACTTAGCTTTTCGGCATATGGGGACACGCCTATTGAATTTAAGCTGTTTGACGGCATAGCCCTTGCACCACTTGAAAATGGCGAAAGAGTGTTTTTTGTCACAGGTGGCAAGAGCGAGGTTGCGATTAATTATATAATTCAAATGAATGCTGAGGATTTAATACAGGACTTGGACGGCAGACAACTGCCTATAGTCCTTAAAATATCGTCTGCCGATGTTGATATTAATGATGCTTATGAAGATTGGTTCATCCCGACTGATAAAGGATTTAATGATATAATCGACACAAATCAGTTCGCTGCGGGGAGCGAAGATATTGTAAAAATTACAATACAGTGGTGGTGGAACACATCGTTTTTTGTTGGTAACCCAAACAGCTCGAATAACAGCGGCAGCTTTAACGACTACTATGTCGCCGCAATAACTGAATACGAGAGCCTGCGTAGTGCGCTTGTCACTACACAAGATGCGATGAACGAATATGCGCGGCACTATGCTTCTTCAGCAGACCCCGATGGAAACACTATTTGGGATTGGGAATCGGGCTTTAGTGAAAGTGATTATCAAGATAAGATCAATGCCGTTGATTCTGCAAGATTCGCACTTAATAATTGCATTAAATTAAAGTATGATAACTATGATTCTGCTATTATGAGCACACTTCAAACCGAGCCAAAACTCACCTTGGATGTTCCGTTCCGGGTAAGTGGAAGACAGGTTGATTAGTAATAAGTCAGGGGGTGCAGAATGAGAAAAAATAATAAACTATACATAATATTAATGCTTGTTGTTTCTGTTATTACAGCAGGAATTGCCTTTTCACGCTATACAAGCCTGATTGAAATAGGTGCAATGAGCAAAACCACGCCAGACAGCAAAAATTTTGATTACTTAATAAGCGTAGATAAACCCAAAACAGAGCATACGATAGATATGGATATATTTTTGCCCGCTACAACATTTTTGTATAATGACACGGCGGAAAGCTTTTCATCCGTTGTTGATAAGCGGGTACTCACTTTTGAGAACAAAAACAATGACAGCACTAAAATGAGAGTGGATATTACACCATCTAATTTAAATGATATAGGTGTGTTATGGTGTGTAATTTCAGGCACAGTTGCGGACGGAGCCGAACAATCGGTGATTAAGGCGGCACTTGCACCCTATGGGTACAGTAATTATGCCACGCTCAAAAACCGTTTAACAGAGATAAACCCGAAAAGCTTTGAAGTTGACCCGACGCTTAATAGTAAGCTGACTATCATATTTTGGGCGGAGGACGATATGGCAAAGGTTAATCTTAGTGCGGAAAACATCAAGCAAAGGATTAGCTTTGGAATAACGGTAAGCGAGGTGACTGTGCCATGAAAAAGCGCTTAATCCCAATAATTATATTTATCCTAATCACTATAATCCTGACCGCAATCGTCTATGCGGTATTTTCCCGAAACAACAATGCGAACGTTGATTTAACGCTTGGCGGATTTAAGGTCAGCGGAGAGATACAGGGCGCAGGTTCACCCACAGAAAATGGCATTTATCAAATAAACCGCGTAAATGTTGACGATATTCGGCTTGACCTAATATGCGAGGGGGAGGGCTGGCATTACATAAGAGTTAAGATAGACGAAACATGGTTGGACGATTCTGGGAATATATATATTGTGAAGCCGAGCACATTGACCTTTGGAAGTGGCTTTGAAGTTTATGATAATCGTGCAATTGATGGATATTTATATATTAAGGATATGATAGATACGCCGCAAACAATTGAATTTATTAAAAAGCTGGAACTGAATCCTTTTAATGACAGTGCTTCAATTACAAAGCTAGAACTAATCGTCAAAATTGAAGCGGTACAGTTTAACCGTGCAAAGGAACATTGGGGCTTTGAGACCCAATTTCCATGGGAGTGAGAAGTGTGAAAAAACTAATTATTAAAAATAAAATACTGTCACTAATCCTGTGTGGCACTCTTTTGTTAACCATGCAAAACTTTATTATTCCGATAATACCCACATCATCAGCCGCAACTCCTGCGAATGTGGAAATATCCTCGCTTGATGATATGTGGGCGGGCATTATGCCATATCAAAAGCTGCCCACGATGGAAGAATATAATGAATTGGGCTATCAAAAGCCTAACCTGATTTCCTTTTCTGAATTTGTAGAAACTGTCGGCAGCGGAGGTTCGTTTAACCTCGCAGCGGCGAATGCGATTAAAGAAAACGGCACAAAAATCCGCATTGACACGCCGCTTGACCTATATAATTTATCCACAAGGTGCATATCTGACCTTACTAAAACCATAACAGATGAAATGTGTTTTTATCTATCGGCAGATTATCTTCTCGGCAACAATTTGGATTATAAAACCTTTCTTACCACAGCCGGTAATACCAATAAATATTTTATCCCTATAGGAGGTACAGATGATCAGCACCCATCTGATTTAACAATTGCACCACCTTTTACAGGAACATTTGACGGACAGGGCTTTGAAGTGATTGGTCTGACATTTAACGAATTGGATTTATCAACCATTTCGAGATACAGCTATGGTATGTTTGGAAATATCGGCGCGGACGGCATCGTGCAAAATCTCGGCGTTTTATATCCTCGAGTTAACACAATTGCCCACGCAGGCGGAGCAACCGGTTTTATTGCCGGTGAGAACGATGGCACAATCCGAAACGCATATGTAATCTCAAACGTCAATCCCACCGGCATGGTTGACAATGATACGCTTGGCTACCTAAAGACTAACCTTGCTTATAGCACGGGGGCAATTTGCGGAACGAACAACGGCACGATAGAAAATGTATATGTCTGTGATACAGGCAGCAATTGCACCGGCGTCCAAAACGGTGGTCCTATTTGTGGCATTAATAATGGTGGCACGGTGCAGAATGCCTATTACTTAAATGTCTACACCGGCACAAATACATCAAACATTGGAACATCAGCAACCTTTGCGCAGCTTACGGGTATGACGTCCCCTGTTTCATTTACAGATGGCGATTGGCATATTACAAGCCTTAACTCGTCCACAAAAACATTTCCTAAATTGTGTGGGCTCAAAGGCGCCGGAACATCAGCAAACCCTTATACGCTTGAAACACCGGCAGACCTGATTCAATTTCCCAACACATATGAGTATGGCATTGGCGGCAGTAGTGCATCCCGTTATTTTAGGCTTAAAAATTCAATTGATATGAACTATGCCGCACCAAATGCATATGTACCGAGTGGCGCCGCTTTTACGGGGTTTTTTAGCGGCGCAGTGGTTTTGGGCGGTCCGGCGGACAGCGCACTGCATCCAAATACAAACGGCTGGCGGGATGATAGCTCAATTTTGGACAGCTATGCAATCATAAATCTAACTATTAACACCCCGGCAACGGTTACGGTGTCCTCGTCACCCTATTATGTAATGGGCTTGTTTGGCTATATCAGCGGAACCAACACGTCGATCTCCAACATCAATTTTATTGGTGGAAATATTACCCCAAGCAGCAGCTTTGATTTTACCCAGTCGGCATCTACAAGCCGGTATATGGGCGGTATAGCAACGGTCTACGGGCTTGCATCCAACTCTGCTATGGCAATATCAGACGTCCACTCATCTGTAAATGTAAGCGGCGGAAGCGGTGCTATTTCGGGCAATGGCGTTGGCGGAATTTGCGGTGTGTCGACAACAACATCAATCAATATATCTCTTAATCGTGTGTCGAACAGCGGAACAGTAAGCGGCGGCACTCATTCCACCAATACAAATATCAGCTCGTTTAACTCAGTTGGCGGTGTGTCGGCTATGTCTGTTTTATCCGCAAACTATATTGCGAATTATGGCACTGTTTACGGTACAGGTGTTTACGGAACATTGCTAAGTAATATAGCTAACAACTTAGGCACTGCCATTAATTTTGGTGTTGCCGGTGCTATTTCAGGCACAGGAGTAAACCGTGGAAATGACAACTACCGCTATTTAGCTAATTTTGGCGATGTATATGACATTCCTATGAATGACAGCTCGCCGCTATCTATTATAAGCGGACAATATTATCTTAATGCAACAACCACTGTTGCCGGCGTTACAAATGCTCCGGCTACACGTACTACTAAAACAGACAACACAAGTGCCGGATATTTTTACAACGAAGGAAATGTAACAGCATTTACCCGGCTTGCTTATATCGGCGGTATTGTTTCCGCGCGGTCTTCATATTCATATACTATTGCAGACGCATGGAACAAGGGAGATATCACTACATACTCAAACGCAAACAGTATTTTTGGTATAGCCTATTCAAGTGCGAATACCTATATGTGCAAAAACGATGGGCAAATTTTATTTGCGCCGGACACTCCGTTTGCGGGGATACCTCAAACCGCAACCTATACCAGCGTAGTAAATCATTTCATTTCAGGCGTTAACTACGCTTCAATCACGTCCACGATACTTGGGGCGGATACTTGTGTGAACAACGGACAAATCAAGATAGATATGTCAAACATTCATGGAACTCTTTCAACAACCGGAGCGAGTTATTTTGCAAACCTTAGGATAAGCGGTGTTGTAACCGCAGCAGCGGCCAACTGCCAAAACAATGGAGAGATTGATGTAAAATCAGGTTCAGCGGTATTGACTGCTATTTCAAGCGACTATGCGGGGTTTGGCTTATACATCAGCGGTGTCGCATGTTATGGCTCTGCGGATACCTGCGAAAACACGGCGGACATATCGGTTACAGACAGCGCAGCCTATGCCGATATGGAAAACAGCATACCAATGTTTACGTTGGGGCGTATGGTTGGTGTTTGCGGCTCAGACGGTACAGATTGCAAAAACACCGGTAATATTAGGCTAGAAGACGCCGCAAGTTATCACACGATGGCAACCAATGATTCATATGACAGTGATTTTAGATTAGGCGGTATAGCCAATGCATATTCAACAAACTGTGTGAATTATGGCAGCATCTCCGCAACTAATGTTGGAACAACGCCTGCACTTGGCGGTATTGTTACAGAACAGCTTGCAAGTACAACTATAAGTAACTGTGTGAATTACGGCGATTTGACTCTGCTTGAATGTGGGCTTTTATATCCAAATTTAAACAATAGCAGCAGGATTGGAGGTATTGTAGCTTTTTCCAGAGGCACCGTCTCTAGCACAAACACAGTTGATAGTTGCGAAAATAACGGAAAAATGACCGCTATTAACTGCCGGGGCGTTACAGTAAGCGGTATTTCCTGCCTGCGCATGGTCAGCAGTACCGGTAGCGATATTATCAATTGTAGCAATAATGGAGGTTTCGAGCTTATCGATATTTTAGGCTCAATTACTGTAAGCGGAATGGTAACCAGGGGTAATGCAAATAATTGTATCAATAACGGCAATATTCTCATCGACAACACAAATAGTATTGAATCGATTGAGAATGCCGCAGCTACCATTTATGGTATATTTAGAGGCTATGATGCAGGCAATATTATCAGCAATTCTTCAAACAACACAAATAATGGTGATATTACAATTCGTAACCGCTATATGCCAACCGGTACAGCAAATCCGACTATCAGTGTCTATGGCATAGGATTAAATTCTGCATATACTGCAAATACAATTTCCGGCTGTGTTAATACCGGAACGCTAACCGCCTCAGGACTTCAACGTCCAACATCAAATAACGGTGCAATATTAAATTATTACGGCATTGGCGCTTGTCCTACCGTCTCAAACTGCACAAGCAGCGGGGATATTTCACTGAACAACTGCTTTACCTCAAATATATGTGGAATTATCGGATCCGGTTTTGCATCAAGCTGCATAAATTATGCAAATGTGGATGTAGATAATACAGCAAACACATATAACAGCAACACTACTGTTTACGGAATCGGCAGTGGCAGTGCATCGTCCTGCTTAAATATGGGTAATATCAACATCGACGGCGTTGTCGGCACAACAACGGTGTCCGGTATTATAAACGGTGAAGCTGCATCTGTAGTTTCCAACTGCATAAACAATGGAAACGTCACGGTGACAAACAGTGGTATTGTAAATTTATCAGGTATTATCAGCAGCGCACAAAACACGGTATTTAATAGCGTGAACTTAGGGAATATTTCGGTTAGCAAAAATATCAGCGCGGCAACTGTATATATTGGCGGTATTGCACGCATTTTTGGTGCTTCCGCCGCGATTGACAGCTGCGCGAATTACGGAACGATTGATATTTCGGCAGGTACTGCTTATGCGTATTCCACAACCTATATAGGCGGTATTTTAGGATCCTCTACTATTGCCAGCTCTGCAACTGACCCAACCGACAAAACATTTGTGATTGCCAATTGCCTGAATAAAGGGGATATCAGCCTTACTGACTCCATGTCGGGTAACATAACAAGACGTATCGGCGGAATTGTTGGATATATCAGCACCGGCAGAGACGCCGTTGACGGTGCCTTGACAACATCTGAAACCAATTCCTGGACACTTAATAATAATGTTAATTATGGCGGCATAAATCTTACCTTTGGCAGCGTAAACCCTTCCAACACCAGCTTAGGAGGTATAGTCGGATACTACGCGGGTTATAATCTCCTCAATGCCACTTTTAAGAATATGGTAAATGCGGCGGATATAATATACTCCTCTGCCAGCACCTACGCACCAGGCGGAATTGGTATGCTGTTTGGCGCGAAGAATACCCATAGCACAAACCAAACGAACAGTTCGCTGACAATTGATGGAATGGTGAATTTGAACAGTACTCTATCATATTTGACAAAAAGCACGATGTCAGGGCCTGACGGCTACACAACAATCAGAAATATTTATTCAAAGTCCCCAAGCTTTTTAAATACCGGTTCTATTACTCCGGTGACAAGTTTGCAGGACAGTGTTTTGTATGACCCAAGCTTTTTCTTGAATAGTGACACAAGCTTTACTTATATGCCTTATGAGGAACTATCGGCTTGGCTGCAGGGCGTTTATACCGAAAATGACCAAGACCCGGCAGCGAACGATATATATGGTGCATATTGTCTGTCACCTTCAAGTGACAGTACGAATTCCACCTATTTACCCGCAAATATTGGACTTAACGCTATAAATCCAATGATAAACGGTGTTTCCGTTTCAGATTGGCAAAGTATCATCAATCCTCTTTTAACGGAATTGAATGCGCAGATAATTCCTCAGACCGGTACCGCTATTAAAAATGCATCTGTTACGGATGCGGTTACTCAAAAAATGTTTTCAAAATATTGTGATGTGGATGAAGCTAACAGCACGGTCACACTTTATGTGGGTTGCTATTTATTTAGTCCGGGTAATGCTATGAATATTAACAGCATTATAACGACAACGGGGGCGACGGCATATTGGGTTGACGAAAATGGTGACAATCAACCTTATTCACTATGCACTATCAATGCGCCGAACAAGGGAGATCTGTCCGGTTCGCAGGTGAAAATTCTCGTTGTCGGAGCAGACGGTATAGAACAGCAGCTGTGGACATTAAAGGTAATAGCGGTTGATGCTTCCGGAATTGACGGTAACGGCATGTTTGGCGTTCCGGTGAACTACAATCTTGCAACTGCGACGCAGAACTTAGACAACGGTACCAGTACAATAGATACATCAACCTCACCGTATAAGGAACAAACGACAATGACTTTAGCGGTGCCCAGTAAATCAAGCAACATATATGAATACCCAGACACACTTTATTTTCATTTTCTGGGATACTCTCGGAGTAATATAGTCTTTACTTTTTCAGGCCTTACAAACATTGCCTCAACAAGCATGATTGGATATAATTTGTATGATATGACCGATCCGAATAACCCGGTGCTTGTATCGCCAAGCAATTATACTTTAGCAGCCAGTACCAGCGGAACGACAAATCAAAACAGGGATTTTGTCGCCGCGACAAGCACAATAACCTTTACTAATAGTTACGGGCTTGCAAGTGCAGTAGACTATCGCATGGATTTTCTGATGCCGGATGGCAATATATTGCGCCTTAAGCTGCAAAGGCAACAGAATTGGCGGGCATTTTTTACAACCGGAACAAGCTTTTATGCTACCTATGGCGACTATGCAGTACCTGCAGTGCCATATACAGCATACAGTAATTATACCAATTTTTTTACTACCAATTTATATAATGCCGCAGGAGCTTACGTCGGTACACCTTCTACGTCAAAAAATGCTACCTATACATCAAAGCTTAATCGAATCTATGTTAAAGCAAATGACGACGGTTCATATTTACCATTTAAATATGCTTCCGATCCAACGCCGGTTACATCAGAGGATGGCACTAACACCAACTATTATGAGCTTTCTAAAATAGTAAGCCAAACCGATGTCACGTCCTCATTGTCTTCTGTAAGTGTGTCGGGACACACCTTGTCGTCGATGGATAATATTGTTTTACCACACGATGCTGAAAGCAATTATGTGTTTACAATTGCGTTTACTTCGTCAACAAACGTGCAAGCATATGCAACAAACTCAAATTATCGATATGGAGTTTTATACAGACCAACCAACAGCGACAGCTATATTGCGCTGGATGAAACCACCTCTCCCAAATTAAGCGAAGTGCTGGTTGGAAATTCTACGGGGCTTTCGTTTACTATAAACAAAAGTGCCCCCTCGGGAGAATATCAGGTTATTCCAAAAAAGACAATGACCGAAACATTTGCCGTACCCTATGATATTTATGATATGGAAAGCTTAGAGCTGTTGCAAAGTGTGTCTGCAAACACACCGATTACATGGGCAGCTTATATGTGTCCGGTATCATTTAGTATTCCAAAGTCTGATGATAGTTATTTAAAAGCTCTTGTTATCGAGGGAAGTTCAAATGTTCCGGTTGTTACGAACGCTGACCCAGGTACAGGCTGCACTGACTATTACAGCTTTGTTAATTCAACGCCGGATCTAATCGCTAATTACTCCTTTGGTATTACCGATGCCGAACGTCCGAAAAAATTTAATATTAAGACAATGCTTGCATTCGGTGCGCAAAGTTCTAATGTCACATTTACCTTGCCAAAGAACGCCGCTCTCTGGGCATCAGACGACGGTGTTACATATATACCGTTATCATCGGACACCGACACAATTGGCGGCGTTGTGACTGACCCACAAACTATTACAAAGTACTATAAAATAGTATCACAAAGTGGGAACTATGAAACGGTTTACTGTATTGAGCTTTCCTCGGCACCTCCTAACAAGGAAATCGGAATAGTTAAGCTGAATACTTCGACTAGCGCTCAAGCCATTGCTACAGAGGTACTATCGTATCAAGGCAATATTCCAATAAGTATTAAGCAGATTTCGACCCCATCGGCGTTTCAAACTTACTCATTTACAAATGCAGCAGACTCAACCGATAAGATGCAGAATATATCAGCGGGCCGTTTTGCCGTTTTTGTTGATGTGCCGTATGGTTATACCTACTCGGTAAATGTTGAAGGTGGTGCAACGCTTCCTGATTATGGAGACGGAATAAATGCCAAGCTGTTACTGTTACCGTCTCTATCGCAGGAACACGTTGAATTAACTGTGACCATAACCAAAATCGAAGACTATAATCAGCCATGGGGACAAAGAATATTACAGTGTTTAGGTTTTAAGAATTATTAACGTTTACAAAAGAAGATATTTTTGCATAAATTTGCAGATAAAGTGTGGAGCATGGAATACGGCACAATTACCCAATATGATTTTGGATTTGCTGAATATATCGAAACACGCCGTAAGATATGACATTTTTATAGTTAAAATAACGGGTAATTTATATATTTTAATTATATAGTATATCTGAAAGGTGGATGATAAAATGGAATCAATCGATAGACTAAACAATGTTATACATTATATTGAAGAGAATTTATGCGACGAAATTAATTACAACGAGATATGCAAAATTACTCTTTCTCCAATTTCCTCGTTCCAAAATTTCTTTTATCTGACGACGGGAATTGCGCTCTCAGAGTATATCAGGCGAAGAAAATTATACTTAGCAGCATATGATTTGAAAAATACAAAAAATAAGATTATTGATATTGCACTTAAATATGGTTACAAATCGCCGGATGCTTTCAATGTGGCGTTTAAACGTGCGTATAATGTTACACCATCGACAGCCAGAAAAGAAAATATGGAAATTGAACCATTTCATCGTCTTTATTTCGACCTTTCTATTAAATATATCGAAGGAGGTTTTTATTTTATGAAAAAAGAATCGAAGTTCAATTACCCTTTTTCAAACTATGACCATTTATCATTTCTTAATTGCTTTACAAGCGTTTATATGTTTCTTGAAAAAATAGAAGGGATTGAATTGAAGGAATGCGTTAAGGAAAGGGGAAAAAGGTGCTGCGGATGCAAAGGGTGCGACGATATCTGGTACGATATATCATTCAGACAGGAAAGCTTGTTCTGTGTTTTCGGTACAATGAGCGGCGTAAATTCATTTCGTCCGGATTTTGACGGTCTTAACGAATGTAAAAACGACACGGAAGAAATAATCGACTTTACATTTAAGTTCACAGGATATGAATACGAAACGTTAATAAGTGATTTTACGCAGAGAATAAAAGTGTCGATTGATAACAAAAAACCCGTTCTTGCATGTGTTAAAAACGATGATAAAAACCGTTACCGTGTTATCATCGGTTATGATGACGATAAATTTTTGATAGCGGAAAACGGTAATATAAAAAATGACCCCGAAAATCCTTTAACAGGCGAAGATTTTTCGTCGGTCATTATCATAAAGGATAAAGTCAAACCCCTGTATACGCTGCTTGACGCTCTGAAACGGATACGGACGATAATGCAGGAAAACGAGGAAAAAGCTATCTGGGACGGCTATATAAAAAAATTTAGATATTGGGATGAAAAATTACAAGATGCAGATTTCGGCGAAATAAAAAGAAGATTTGATAGAATAGAAGATACAATGTGGTACAATTTCAATACGCATGCCTTTGCGGAAGCATTCTGTCGTCAAATGTGGGATCTGGTGACGAAAGAAGCACCGGAATTAGAAGACGAACGTTTTCTTAAAATTATCAGAACAATCAACGAAACATATAGTGCAAAAGGTTTCCATGACCATAACTGGCAATTACACGCTTTGAATAAAAACCGTGACTGGTCGGTACGGCATACAGGCCAAGCTGACTGGGCTTATTGCGGCTGCGTCGTACAAACCCTTGAAGCGTTAAAAAAATATGATGAAATTGTATTGAATGAGATTAATGAAGCGATAAAACTTTTATCAAATTAACCAAAGCGCGTAGGTCATCTGTCGCATCCTGCGGATACTGTCCGGGTTTATCGCCGATATTCGTTTTGTCTGCAAGAACGCTCGCTGTATAGATTGTCCCATCATCCAGCTGCGAAATAAAAGATATTACTTTATCTATGTGTATTATACCGGCCGTTTCAAAATTTAACAATTACAACTTTGACTAAGCAGTTGCATGAGAATAATGTCTGTGATAAACTGGATACAAACGGCTGCCACAAATTAGTGCTGCCGTCGCTGAATCTGACATTTGGCTCGGCGGAATGGAGTAAAACATGAGGTATAATAAATTATTATTAGTGTATCCGGTTTATTTAATTATTGAGTCTGTAATATTCTTGATAGTTACATTTTTATTACAGCTATATTATAAACCAAATGATAAAAAAACTATTCAAGTAACAACGAATTAGTAATTGTTCACTTTCACACTTCTTTGATACCCAACATCTCAAGATACTGTCCCAGACGTTCACCTACATATCCCGCAATCAACTCAATCATTTTTCCAGCATCCCCATCACGATAATAAGCATCAAACGCTTCATAATATTTTTTTCTATCTGTAAATTTAACATTGACTGGTAAATAATTGTTTTGCATTAAATCCAAATTCAGAACAAGCCTGCCTGTCCGACCATTTCCATCAACAAAGGGGTGTACCCCTTCAAAATCCAAATGAAATCTAGCGATGCGCTCAATTGGGTGCATTGATTTTTTGTTTTGTTCGTTTTTCCGTATCAGCTCATTCATCTTCGGCTCAATTAAATAAGGCTGTGGCGGCTCATGCACTGCTCCCATGATTCTCACCGGAATACGGCGATAAATTCCTTTATCCTCCGGCCTATCCATCAAAACAAGGGAATGAATTTGCTTTATTTCACGCTCTGTAATGACTTTGCCATCCGAAACAAGACTTTGAACATAAATAAAAGCATCTTTATGACCGACCGCTTCCAAATGATCTTTCAAAGGTTTTTGGTCAATTGTTACACCTTCCAAAACCATTGCAGTTTCCTGTAAAGTTAGCGTGTTGCCCTCAATGGCATTGGAGTTATAAGTAAACTCCACAAGAAATTCATCCTGTAAACGTTGTAACTCGCCCTTTGTAAAAGGACGACGTTTTGCGATTTCTTCTTTTTTATGGTCAATTTTCAAAAACAACGCAGCAAACTCACTTTGCAGCGTTTTACTGCGAAGTGTCCTGCCATCAATGGGTTTTTCTACATCGGCAGGAATCATGTACAACCCGCCTTTGCGAATAACACCATCAATCTTATTTTCGGCACATAGCGCGCGCACCCACCGGGTAGACAGACCCCATTTTTCGGCTGCTTGTGATACCTTAATATATTCCAAATTCTTCACCTCATAGTTTATAATTTTAATTTTACTAAACTATAGTATAAACCAGAATCGGAATAATAGCGAGATATATTTTATGAAAACCATCTCGCTATTATTCCGATTTGTTTGTTGCGGGGTATTTGACTCCCGTGAATGTGCATCCCGCGGAACGTTTCTGCTTTATAGGACGTAATCCTATAAACCAAGAAACGGCAGAGATATTGCCGGCTCTGCCGCTTCTGTAGGATATATTAGCTTTACGGTTTTGCACACCATAAGCAGTTAATTATCTGTCGCTGCATTTTTGTTCTCTCCTGTAGAGCAGGATTGAGAGAAGCCCGCCGCTGGAGACTGCCAGTAATAGCCACCATAAGGGTGAGAAATTGTCTCCCGTTTTCGGTCTGTCTTCTGATGTGTTCGAACTGCTGCCTGAAGAGCTATCCTTCTTATATTCATTGGTGATATTATAGCCGTTAACGGTCTTTGTATAACCGCTCACATTGGCCTCATCAATGGTGTATTTGATTTCATTTCCATCATTATCATATTTGGGAAGTGCAAAGGACCATTTCCAGTTATCCTCGGCGGTAATCACCTTTTGCTTTGCAACATAATCACCGTTTTTGATATAGATTATGATGCTGTCGGGCCTGTTATCTTTGGGATTTGTACCATGTAACCATGTCTTTATGCCGCTTATGATAACCGTATCGCCATCGGCGGATTCATAGGTATTGGTTATAGTAAATCCGTCTTCTGTGCTGCCTGTAACGGTTTTGGTATATCCCTCCGGTACTTCCGGTTCATCTACAGTCCAATCAGCCTCTGCTTCGAGGTCTGTCCACGTGTATGTCCAGTCATTTCCGGCGCTCAGGGTAATGAGGTCTTGGTATGCGCTGCCCCCTCTATACAACTGTATCTGCACACTGCCCGGCCGGTCATCGGAACTGTCGTCCTCCCAAACCTTGGTTACAGTGAAGGAGATCATCTCAGACGGCACGTATGTGTTCGTGATGTTATAACCGTCAATGGTCTTTTCGTAGTTTTCTAAGTTCGCCTCGTCAACTGTATAGACAATTTCACTGCCCTCGCCGTCATATTTGTCAGCGGTGAAGGTGTATGTCCAGCTGCCGGAATCGTCAGCTGTTACTATCTGCTCATTCACTACCGTATCACCGTTTTTCAGGTATACGGTTATGCTTCCGGGTAGCTCCACCGGATTATCAGCCGGCATGTTCCATGTCTTTTCCCCACTGATTTCAACTGTTACGGCGCCTATATATCTGTTAGTGACAACGGCTGTTATGGGTTCCTTGACTGCCGTACCAAAACCGTTTGTCACAGAGGTGGAATACCCATCCGCATAATAGTTATCTTCATAAACCATATAGGTTGAACCGGTGGGAATTTCAAAGGACTTTTCCTCTCCGTCCTTTAAAGTGAAGTTTGTCTCCTCGTCATCGACAATAAGGTTAAAGTTGAACGCTTTATCCCTGTCTCCTTCGGTGATTTCATCTTCCACTACCTTTTTGACTGTCAATGAGACGGTTTCGTTTACTTCAATGGTATTTTCGTTTACACAGTTGACCTGGACCGTTTCAGCTCCTGCGATAGTGCCGCTGATGCTTTGGATACTAGCTGTATAGCCATCGCCGCTGTAATCATATTCGGACACGGTATAGTGAAGTCCCGAAGGCAAACCTGTGAATTCGGCTGTTTCTTCGTGTTTTAAGGTAATGGTAATGGTGTCGGTGTTTTCAGCGGTTTGCACCTCGCCCCCATCTATGCTATATTGGTATGTACCTACATCGTCAAAGGTGGTGATGAACTGGAACTCCTTATTCGTTTCGGCTTCGTCGCCTGTTACTGCCTTGCCGACTGTCAATGCTCCGGTTTCCGGGGCTTCTTCGGAACTATTATTATTAAATTTGACCTCAAAACCCTCACGGATGATATAACCTTGAACCTTTTCCACAGTAGCTGTATAGCCATCGCCACTGTAATCCGCCTCTGATACGATATAGCCAAGCCCCACAGGCAAATCAATAAAAATAGCTGTTTCCCCGTGCTTTAAGGTAAAGATAATTGCATCGGTGTCTTCGGCGGTTATAGGCTCACCGCCGTCTACGCTGTATTGGTATGTGCCTGCTTCGGCAAAGGCAATGGTGAACTCAAACTCTTTTTCGGTGTCGCCGATATCTCCCGTAACCTCTTTGCCGATGCTTAAGCTCCCGGTTTTGGTCTCTGTCTCCCTATAGGTATTGGTAAACTCAGCCTCAACGTCCTCTCCTGAAATGTTTCCGGCGCTGTTGTTGCTACTGATTGTGTAGCCATTTACCGGTGTTTAGGTTA
>Ga0153924_1000377_pt1 | contig 28797 bp, 32 predicted proteins | sample TSNJ008MetaG_FD_104709 | JGI IMG/M metagenome (GOLD analysis project Ga0153924, IMG submission 104709) | Attine ant fungus gardens microbial communities from New Jersey, USA - TSNJ008 MetaG | ecosystem: Host-associated > Fungi > Mycelium > Unclassified | place: USA: New Jersey, Wharton State...
AACCCGAAAAACCCAGAGAAACAGACAAAGACACTAAAGGTGAATAATGATAGTCAAAGCGAGATGAGATGAATGCAGCCGGCTATGATACAATTGCTTATTCTTGATTTGGATATTGCGATAAGAAGCAGTGCGTAATGAAATGGTTCGTTTGGGTCTGGGCAATTTTTGGAGAATTTGAAGTCGGCGGGTTCGAACCAAAGAGCAAATGATAGAACGACGAGGACAATGATGCTGACACGAACTCAGAGAAAACCCAAAAAAAACTGAAGAAAGATGAGAAACATGTTTTAGTTACCGTGAAGTGGATGCATACCTCTATGCTTTCAAAGAATCAAGGTCTAAAACTTCAAGCAAAGAGAGGAGCCGGCAAGTCATCAGGACTCGGGGAGTTCTGGAATGAAGAACTGGCGAAGTAACCGGCAACCTCTTTTTGGGCCTCGAGCTCGAAAAATTTCTCGCGAGAGGCAGGAGATAGTGATCTGACATCCACGCAAAGCGGAGGAGTAGAGGTAGCAAATGCGCGAGAGGAGCCACTGCGGATGAAGTCAAGGAGGGTATGGAGATCCTCAGGGCCAGAGGCAGTTTCATCATCGGAAGACATCGTGAAGATGTAATCGCTAGAAGTCCTCCTGTGGTTCCTGGGCTTACGCCTAGGAGTTTTGGGAATGGACCCGCTGAATGACGCATTCATATTGGGGCGAGAACGAATTGGGGTAGTGGGGGGAGCGAAAGGGGCCTCGTCATTGCTGTCGTCGCAGATATGGTCCCAGCTATGTGAAACATCGGGAGCTGAGCGAGAAATGGGCTGAGAATTAGTCGAACGGTGAGTCGCAGGAACAGAAACAGGCTTCGAGGGTGTCTGAAGGTTCAGGGCAGGTGCAGGCATGCGCAAAAGTTGTTTCCCCGAAGGTCGGGGAGTTGATGGCTTGAAAGTGGCGGAAGGAGAAAAATCAAGGAATGGATCCTCTGCCTGTGAGGACTCGAGAGATGGCAAGGAAGTTTGGCGGTTCTTGCTGTGCGATGGAGACGAATCACTGAGTTCGATGAGTTCCAACTCAATTTACAGCTCCGATATCAAACACACCTCAATTTTGCATTCTTAAGACGCACAGTGGTCTTCTTGTCAGTGATTTCTACAGAACTGAGCAATGGAGGGTGCTGTAGCCGTGGCCGAGGACTCTTTTGCTGCTGTGAGCGCTGGAACGTGGGCTTTGGTTTGGAAAGGGAGAGCAGCCCTGGGGTGTGAGTGGGCTGTACAATGAGCGTCAGGGGTGCTGAAGGATGTCTGCGGTGGCTTATAGACGTGTTATGCTGGTAGAGAGACGACTGGTGGTAGGGAGGAGGTTGTTTGTGGACGAGCATCATGACGAGCGGAAAAGAATATGAAACGTGGGAAAGGGGACCTGGCCTATTATCCAAGCTCTCCACTCTTGTTGTCGCCTGCTTGGCTCACCGGATCCCGTGATCATAGATCTCAGATCACGAGGTTCCCACAGCCTCGTGCCACTCCTTCTCTCGCCTGCTTCTTGCCGTTTGCAGTCCTAACCCGGGGTACAAGCAGGCGACCTTTTGTCGTCATCATTACTACCACAACGAATGCATTTCCTAACAGAATCTCCGACACGAAAGGTTGAAGTTGCGTTATGAACAATGAAATGCTTTGCCACGCTGGTTCCTCGAGGTATGATACCACTCAGACACCCACAAAAAGCGACTGGCAGGGTACCAAGACAGTTGTGCCTAGTACCCGACTCAAATTTACTCTTATCGCGGTCCCAATTTGAACTGGGTTTCACCTCAGGGCTTCTCGAACCTTCTAGAGATACCTTATTTTGACCGGCTCTGCCGTAACCTCCGCCTACAGCCCTATATATAGTACAAACTTATCATTGACGAGTCAGTTTCCGCTCAATAGCCTACAAGGACTGCCATAACACGTTACTGTAAGATCAGCTTATGGCCCGTCAGAGCCGTCTCTACTTGCAATAGAATTTGTTGACAGAACAGGGAAAAGTTGCTTACGACCAGCATCACAAATCACCTTTTTTTAGACGATAATCATCAAAAAGCAATGACCATTTCTTCCTTAAACCCCTAACTACCAATTACAGTCTCTCGTCCGAGCTTCTGATGTCCCAAAGGAGATATCAAGTACAAACCCCGACCACCTTTCGTATCTCTATAAATGGCAAAATCACCAAGGCTCCGCCGTTGCATCATTGGATCAGTCTGGGCAAATGATAACACTACGCATTATACTATACCTTCACACGATTTAGTTCCATTAAGCTATCTTCCTCCAAGCTCTTTGCACAAAGGAACAAAAGACCCTCGTCATTGTCCACGTAATTTATAATTAGAAACCCCAAAAATAAACGTGGACACAGACCCCAACCAGAATCAACACAATCTTCGATAACAACTTTTTCTCTCGGTACCCTAACTACTCCATCCTTCTCTCAGATTATGCTCGCCTTTGGGGACCCATGATATGATCACAACGGTTCTTCAAGGCTTCTGGGTTCTTTTTTTCCATGGATGTATTATGTCAGGGCCGCTTCAACGGGCACGTATACTCCGCACCTGTAGCGTCACAATCGTCACCGAAGAAGATTTAAGCACATGATTAGGGATGGTGCTGAACTATCGAATGATCTAAAACAATACATCATTGATCTTTGTTGTTTGAAGCTCAGTGCCGAAGAAGTGATTTTTGTTTCATCAGCATCCATAGAGCTGAGACTAAATTTAGGGAAAGATTCGAGATAAGCAAATGGGTGCGTCAGTTTTCGATGTATTGACAGACACTGTCGTTACTCGTCTAAATGGGTGCATCTTTGCTATTACATCTGCCTCGGGTCCATCGAGTGGATCGCTCTTGAGTACTCAAACCATTTCCTTGTTTTGTCACATACAAAATAAACATGATCTCCCGAGTTTCTCGGAACTCGGAGGGTTAGTGAATGTGAGCCAATCACAAGGCTCCGCTGACCAGTGATCGGACCAAACACTTGCCATGATGTACTGCCTGATGTACTGCCCCCGACAGTACACCACAAGTCGCTCATGGGCTGAAACTCACATAGAACACCATCTTGGACCATTGACCCGAACCTGTGCTCTCCCGAACGCCCATACTAACTTTGTTATCGTGATTCCAATCAATCATACTCTGTTCCTGATCTTCAGGTGGTTTGTTCCGTACATGAAACCTCGTCCTGCGGTCGACTACAAGATGAGGAGAACAACCTCCAATCATCAGTATGACGGTGGGAGACAATAAGCCACCTTCTATTGTTCTGTATCAAATTCGCTTAAATGGAATCACCTTTGTGGTACTCATAATAAACTTCAGAACCAGATCAGTGTTTCATCTCATCTCATTGACCTCTCGTTTTTGGAGTCCTCAAGCCAGTGGCTATGTCACTAGCTAAGACGACAATGAGCATATGATCAACAAGGGTTCGATGTATCAGCTAGAGAAGTTCTCAGCTGCCTTATCGTTTATAGGGCTATGTATCCTGTGCAATCTGATGTTCCCTTTATGTCGGACTTCCGCGATAACACGTATTTTTGTATTCAATTCTGAGACCTACCTGTCGGTTCGAAGTCCTGTGATGACAGACCGTGTGAGCCTCGAATTCGGTTTTAGATTAAGATGTCGTACCTTGCCTTTCAAGACACTAGCTCGTGTACAGTTTCTCTGACAGATGTGTGCGTCTGTGACTCTTTCGGATAAATAATGATGACATTGATACGCGGAAGTCCGATCATTTGCGCATATCGACTAATCAGCAAGTAGAATGATACGAACTAGTTGGTACGCTTCCAAGCACCCGGGAAAAAAGTTCCACACTATCATATGTAAAAAGGAACTAACAAATCAAGACAAAAATTCCGCATTCGGTTGACTTGAATCACCTCACCAATGATATCCTGAACTAGAATATGATTTGGATCAGCCTCATGATTCTGCTTGATGAACTCAGTGGTGTTTTGATGAAGCGGCAGAAGGCATCTTGTTAGCATTTGTGGACAAGGACTTTTGCCCAATCATATCATCAATACAAAATCAGGGTCTAGTATCTCAGCATCCATTAGAGGCAATTGTATTTCTTGAATTTAAAGATCGAAATTGGTTTTGCAAACATCTTTTACATTTATTTCCTAACCTGTCATATTTGCCTTTTTCGTTCTCATTCTCAAAAACGTAAGCCAGGTAGTATGAGATCTAGCCACGTTTTCTCTTTAACAAGTCAATTTACTGCCCCACTTAGATAAGAGTCTTGTCCGTAGTATTACAATATGTTAGAATTCTACACAAAAGTCTCAGTAGTATTGAGTACACATAAATCGGGGACATAGAATCCAATTTAAAACACTACCATTTCCCCTCCAACAGATATCTTCAGTTCAAATCCTCCGCTAACCATATTTTTGAGGATACTACGATCAGCATCAATCCACCAGAATCCCATTCTATGGTAACCTGGAATGTCCAAGCGGAAGGCTGTCATTCTCGATATTCTTCCCTCGTCTAAGAGCATTATGAGACTGTGCGACCCCACAACGCCCAAGCAAGCCCATCCTGTGAGAGACACCCGTTCAAGCTCGGACAGCGCCCGTCTGTTGCACTGTCGGGCTTCTTCCATAGTCATAGCCACCAGTCGTAATAGATCAGTTAGACTGACAAACGGCTCATGTATGCCTAGATATTTAAGTCGAGGGGTGCTTGAAAGTATAACATAATATCGTCTGCTAGCTCGATACTGCTCAAAGAAGCCAAATTGACACAAGTAAAGCTGGAGCTGATGAGCGGGCAGTTTTGAGAAGAAGAAACCAATGGCTGGAGTGTTGTTCATACTCTGAGTCGTCACCACCCAGTAATTTCTGCTCGGTCCAGTACAGGTACTGAAGAGAGGGCAAGCGTAGTAGTCTAAGGAGCTTTGCATGTGCATCACATGACGTCCAGGTCCAACGAAAGGTTTCCAAGTGAGGGAGTATGACTTGGTTGTTCGGTACCTCAGCGGGATTTCCAGATGTCACGGACCAAACACTGTAACTGATAAGGTTCGGACAAGAAATGAGAAGCTGGGAAGTGAGTTGGAAGTTGATGTCTTGCAGCTGCAGGTGGGTCATCTGCACCCAGGGGAGTTCGATGGACCCTCCAAAGCACTGAGAGTGTATTTGTGGAGTAAAAATTGTTCTGGAACACCTGCCGTTCTCGAGCGGCCAGCTAAGTTCTGTCCCTTTAAGGGCCACGAGAAGGTTTGATAGTAAAAGAAGCCACTCAGGCGGTGGCGAGATGAGTCGGAGTTGTGCAATCTTTTGAGGATAAACTAGGAAAATAAGGTCACGAAGGGATTTCATTGGCACTTCCTTGCCTCGAGTTCTCGAACTTTGCAAGGCAAAGAAAGAATCGGATTCCTGCACCATAGTACAGTCCACTATCAGAGTCATTTGTCGCATACCCACGTTCTCGAAGTAATATCGGGGAAGCATGAGCCCATGTCTGTTATTGATCACATCACCGATATTCAAATTTAAGAAGGACCACAGGCCTCGTGTAGCCCAAGCTATCCGGCGCCAGCGAGAGCAAATCGCGCCGAGGACATGCATGGGGAAATAACGGTCCAGGGAAGTGAGGTATCGATAAGTTTCAGTACGAGGTTCAAGATGACTCGTCATGTCAAAGGGGGGCCTAGAGATTTGCTCTGCATGCTCAAATATGGTAGATAGGACTTCATCCGGGAGGTCCTTGTATGGTTTTCGGATATCATTCAGTTATAGAAAAGCTCTTGCCTTTCTTTCCGTGAGGCTTCATCTAATTGACGTATCTCCTCCGTCAAGAGGAATGCTTCGTCATCATATAGACGCTGTTTCGTTTTTGGCAAGAGACCACAACAAGAACAGGGGAGAGATAAAGGCAGCTATTTAAAAGTTCAAAATTGTATCCTCGCGTTCGAGTAAGAAATTCACATACGGAGTGCATGACGGTCCAAGGAAAAAAAAACTTCGTTTTCCCACGACACATTGTAGGAATGGTTCGTGCGAAGGACAACAGAATCCAGGAAAATGAAGAGTACCGTCTTCCTTGCTTCAAAGATCTTCAGCCACTCTTTGACCGCGAGACATTCACGATACATTTCCATCCACTGGTCCAAAACAATCTGGAGCTCCCAAATGGCATTGGTGCCAGACTGTCTCCTGTCCATGAACATAGGTCCATGGAGCGCAACCCTACATTGAGAATAGCCTGTTGAAGCTCGGGCTCTCCTTCTTGGCGAGAGCATGGGGGATAGTAGATCAGGGAGTGTCGCCGAGGTCCCAGTACATCAGCATCGAATTGCATCAGCATTGAAATGCTGGACTATGTGGGCTGTCGAAAGCGGTAGACCATCTTCATTTGATAATGGAGTCAAGCGTAATTGATTGAAAGGTAGCTTTGTTGCAAATAAAAAAAAAGCGAAGCAAAGGCCTGATAGCGTTGGTCATATTGCTCGACGGAATCATGTTCATGGAGAAGATGGATTTCTGAATATGGAGTGGCTACTCGTCATTCCCGCAATAAGGTCGCCAGGTTGAAGGAGGGCGACAGATAATATAAATGAGTTAGTGGTTGCTGAAGAAGCCTATAAGCACCGGATTCGACTTGATTTGGGCAAGAACCCCAGAGCTTCAATAGCTCATGTCATGACTTCACCTCACTTCCCGCTCATGCTGTCACTTGTATAATCACTCTCAGTTTAAATCACCGTTTACTTTTAGTAGTAGTCGACAAGTGACTTAGAAATAGTCCCGATCTGCTTTGCCATACACCTTAGTACACGGGCTCCAAGGCTTTTGTGACGGGCAGACTCTCAGGATAAATCGTAGGATTCGTGGCCAGAAAAGGAAGCAGTCAATGAACCCAAAAGGAAACAATAGAGCTGATCAGAGGAGAGATAAGGAATTTTGGGAAAGATATTGCCAAGACCAGCCATCGACAAAAGCAATTTGGTTCGCTTGTTTACATGACTGTCACATTGTGCACATCCAAGTTGAGGCTCAACCAAAAGACCTGGGTTGACGGAGCATACTCGACAGCAATCAGATGAAGAGAAAAACTTTGCCATCTCAAACGTCCTAGGTCGTCTACCTAAGATGGGAACTCAGTTCAGGTTCCAGAAGGAACTTGTTTTGAAAGTTCCTTGTTCGAGAATGCATAGAATCCAGTTGTATGCAAGTGTTTGCCTTGTTCAGGTCGTACCTCTAGTTGGTAGGGAAAATAATGACACTTGTCTGAATTCCCACGATATGTTGATATTCCACCGTCAAGCATACCTAAGGTGTGTGTGGCTATGTCGAGGACGATATTTTAGTCAAGAAACACGGAAATACAATATCCTCTTCATGGGACGAGATGAATTCTCGTGTGGTGTCTTCCGAGAACTGTGTGCTGCAGATGGTGCGTTACCACCCCTTCGTAACTCCTACCTAGATCTCAATTCTTACCGAGTAGGTAAATAGACATCTGGGATAACATTACCATTGCCACGCATCCTGATGAAAAGGTCGGAAGACGGGGGTCTGTGCTCTCTGTCTGTATGTTGTTACTCCAGTAACTTAGGCCTTTGTTAAGACCGTGCCTTAGCCCCTCTAAGACTATTAGGTTCCTCTCTGAACATACCGGTGCACACGATACCTGCGGAGAAAAAAGCTTTCAGACACTGGAATGTAGGTGGTCTCGGAAACTTTATCCCCCTGCTGCTGACCAAGGGCACAGCTCCCTTCACCTTTTTCTCTTGCTCTGGATACCCCTCCACCTTCGAACCATGTGCTTATCACCGCATCTTTCGGTCGCATTCTTCCTCTAGCAATGCTTTCTCAATTCCCAAGGGCGCAACGACTCAATGTACATCCCAGTCTCCTGCCTGCTTATCGAGGGCCTGCTCCCATTCAGCATGCACTGATGAGAGGTGAAAAGGAAGTTGGAGTATGTGTGATTGGCATGCTTCCCGTCAAAAAGAAAGGCAGTGGCAGTGGTATCGACGCTGGTGACATTTGGGGGTGTACGAGACGTGTATGTTGATTCGTAGTTATCCTGGTACTCGGGGAGCTAACGAAGCGCCAGGACGTCATGAAAAATGAGGATTTTGTCCTGTTGCGTGAAATTCTGGCCAAGGATGGTGGAAGACTACTTGTGGACGTCCTGAGGGACATGGCTCGAGGAGCTGTTGGTATTCTTCCAAAGTTACAAGTACATGACGCGGACGGTTGACGTCAATTCGCAGGCAAAAGCAATACCTCAGCCTGAAGAGACCAAAGAGCCTCATGCACCAATGATAACCCAAGCTGATTGGACTGTTGACTTTTCGCAGCTTACAGCTGAAGAAATTGTATGGCGACATCGGGCAATATTTCATCATGTACGAATTCTCTGACGTTCGGATAATCTGATTATTGATCCATCTTTTCCACAGCGTAATCTAACTGTCTCAATACCAACCAACCCAATCCGAACGGTTCAGATGATAACCCTCACTGTTTCAACCGATCCAAGTATCTGCCGACGGCTTCCCACGACTCCTGGAGCCGCTTGTCTGCATCAAACTCATGGCCTCCTCATTCGATGTAAAGATGGCACTGTAGTCGAAGTCACAAAACTGAAACAAGAGGGCAAGAGGGAGACAGGTGCGAAGGATTGGTGGAACGGTGTGAAAGGAATGGGGATCGTGGTAGATTCTGTGCTTATGTTTAGGACGTAGACCAGATTGGAGGCATTGATTGATGACAAAAATTGAACTCGGATACTTAGTTTTTTCACATATCCATATCTGACTGTCCGTGTGTGAGGGACGATGACAGAATCGACCTCCTTTTCTGCAGAGTCGTATTTTGCCACGCAACCACCTCCGACGACACTCGAAAATGATGTCCATCGTGTCCGAGAATGGACTCAGAAACAGGTTGCCGCTGGAAGGAGAGTTGTTCTCGTCACTGTGAGTATCAAGGTCTTCAAATTTTGTCAGGCCCATACACTGATACACATTCTTTGTCCTACTTTAGAGCGGAGGTACTACCGTACCTCTGGAGCTCAATGTGTGAGCGATTCTCTTAAACGCAAGCAATCAACCATTCCTGATCGTGATTTCGTCGATCTTACATTACGCGTTCCAATGACCCCAGTGTTCGGTTCCTCGACAATTTTAGTGCTGGTTCGTAATGACCCCCTCACATTCTGCTTCACCACAATGCAATCATCAATATGACAGGAACTCGAGGTGCAACTTCCGCCGAATACTTTCTCAAAGCAGGCTATGCCGTTATCTTTATGCACCGGCAATTCAGTCTCCAGCCTTTCAGTCGGCACTATTCACATTCCACGAATCCCTTTCTTGACTTTCTTGGGATCGAAGCAGACGATGTTACACCAGGTTCCTCACCTCAGATTACCGTCACACCAGAGAAACGCGCAGATTTGCTAAAGGTATTGAGGATGTACAAGGCAGCCCATACCTCGGGTACTTTGCTTACATTGACATTCGTTACGGTCAATGACTACTTGTGGCTATTGAGAGCTGTAAGTCAGGAGTTGTCGAAACTTGGCAGAAAGGCGCTGTATTACCTCGCTGCAGCCGTTAGTGACTTCTTCCTCCCAAGGCAAAAGATGGTGAATACCCCTTGTGATGGAAATTTTGATTTCTCATTCCCTCTTTCAAGTCTGTACACAAAATCCAATCGGGTAAAGGAAGTTTGTCCATTGAGATGGACCAGGTACCCAAAATTCTCAAACCTATGGTCGACGAATGGACACCCGACGGTTACATCGTCTCGTTCAAGGTGAATCCGGCGAAGTATTCATACTCATGACTCAGAAAACTAAGAGACCCTCCTCCCTCCCCTTTTAGCTAGAAACCGACCAAGACCTCCTGATACCCAAAGCCCAAGCCGCTCTTGAGCGGTATGGTCATCAAGTTGTCATAGGTAATACCCTTCACCGACGAAAGTTTGAAGTTGTGTTTGTTTCGCGCAATAGCGATTCCAAAACTTCTGCGCAGTTTATTGAGAGCTGGCTAAAAATTGATCCTGCTCTAACCCATCCAGGAATTGAACAGATGAAAGAGATCGAAGAGGACATTGTCAGCGAGTTGGTGAAGAGGCATACTACATGGATTCAAGCTCAGACATAGAGCTCTCCAGATCAGGATTAGATTACGACCCACTGTACGGAGAAAATTTAGTACGTGACAGAACATAGAACATGTATCAATTTGACCGCGGAGAAAAAGCAAGAAACAGAAAGTAGGACAGCTTGTATCATCAAGTCAAGACCGAACAGCACCAACCCTCGCCAGAAACATTTCCTCCCTTAACTTAGTCAATTCCTTCCATATCTTCTCCTCCCAGGTTGTTTCCCCAACGTATAAGTGCTCTCCGGTCTGGTGGTTTCCTGAAGGATCTTCCTTCTTGCAATCGTTGATTCCATCCACTTCTCCCGGTTGTGCTTCTTTCTTTTGTTTTGATCGACGAGGAGTCATCGCTGGTGCGACATTTGAGGGCGGAGAAAGCTCTTGATTATTCAAAGAAATTACGAGTTGAGGTGTGACTGCTTCCTCTTGCTTTGTTTCATCGGCAGTATCCCCAGTAATTTCCTCGTGTACCCCGTTTATCTCCTTAACCTCCTTTACCGTCTGAACCTCCGCCTCTTCCCTCACGTCTTCGACCTGTGCCCCCTCCTCGGCATCCACAAAAATGTCTGGCTCAGAGAAGGCTGAGGCGTTGGAATGTACACTCAATTTGAGTTCGATTCCTTTCGGTGCTTCTGGTGCTTTAAGCGAACAAAGCTCCTCAGTTTCCTTCTTGTCTTCGCTCTTATTAATGGTCTCGTTGACAAGCTGAGGCTGAGACTGGATTATTTGAGTTTGAACATCACCAGCCTTCGATGGTGAAACCGGGGCATTCAAGAAACTAGATTGAGAGTTGTCCCCTCCAACTTCACCAAGAGGCTTTCCAGGTGTTCGTCCAAATGCTCGTCGAGGAATTGGGGGTGGCGCACCATTTGTTGCACCAAAGGCTGGTGATGAAGTACGCAATGGAGGTTGATGAGCTGCAACAGGAGTCTCAGGACGCGAACTAGGCAAGGGTATATTTGAGGGTGTACTTGGTCGAGAAAATGAGGCTGAAAATCGTTGGGCCTCACGCGGTGGAATCTGTGGAGCTTGTGGTCGAGTTGGAGTTTGGAGAGGGGTGGAGGGAGGCGTAGCAGCCACTTCGGCCGGCTGGGCGGTTGAAGAGGACACAATCGGTGCCGGCGTGGATGCTGGTTCGGCAGCGGGACTAGCTGTTGAAACACTGGGGTTTTGCACTGCTGAAGATGTTGAAGGTGGCGAGGATGAGTTGACAAGATCTCGTGTGCGGTCCTTGCTGCGTTTAGGAAGGGGTGGAGGAGCCGTGGGTGGAGTGGTAGAAGAAGCAATTGCCGTTGCTTCTGATGTCGAAATATTTGGACGTTCCTGAGAAGGGGGTGGGGGAGGTAATGTCTTGTTCTCTGTCTCCAAGGCTGGAGTTCCAGTTACCCTCTTGACCTTTTCACTTGAGCTTTCGCTCCAACTTGCGGCTCTAATAGCACTTGCAAGACCCCACAAACCTCGCTTCCTTGGAGGAACAGGTGGAGCAACGGTCCCATTTGTTGAGTCCGATAAATTGATGGAAACAGGTGTAGAGGTAGTCTCCCGGGAAAGAACAGGTGGGTGTATGATAGCAGGAGGTTCCTCTTCCCATATTCGTTCAACAATACTGGTTCGAACAAAAGCCCACATCGAACATGTGGTCCGAAGGCGAGAGAGACACCATCCATTTGTACAAAGGGGATAAATTGTACTGCTCGACTGGGAAGAAGACCCACTTCCAAGAGATGAATTAGATCGGGAAAGGGTATTTTGACTTGAAGAAGGCGGTGTCAATGAGCTTGATGGGCCCACAGATACAGATGATTTGAGAAGTGGTAGTTGTGGTAGTGAAGATGTTTGGCTGGGCGAAATGCGAAAGATGTAAACTTGAGATGGGTATGTGATATTGGATATGGTTTGAGTAGTGTGTACATTAGCTTGAGGTAGAACGGATGGCGAACTAGAGTTGTCGAAATGCAATGTGGTGGAGTTTTTCTTAAAAATGCTGCTTGACCAATATCCAGATCCAGAGTAAGAGTGTGTTATTCCTTTCAAAGGATAGATCGAAGGTCTCGTAGAGCCCGTACTCGCCGAAATTGTTCGAGGAAGGATGGAGGTACCACAGAGGGCACAGGGTATATATTCGTTACTGGTAGAGTTTGAAATGCCCACATGGAATAAATGCGAGGATTCCATGAGCAAGGCTGTGAAAGACATGGGTTCAATAGTCAATTGGCCACTGTGTATGGCAGCGAGAACAGAACGTCTAGACAGCCAGTTCAACGATGGTGCGAGATCCAATCGTACTGTAGGCTCCCTGAATCAAGGAATCTGGTGTTAGTCACGATGACTTCTGTCAATGAATCCAAAAACTCACGAGTCCTCAGACGATAGTCGCATCAAGAATGGTAGTGGGAGAAGGGTAGACATAGCAGGGGGATTAGGCGAGCTCAGATGAAGATGCCGAAGATGTGCGATGAAGGATAAGAACTCGTGGTAGGGAAGATGGAAACTGAAGAGTCGCAGAGGGGGTACCAGTGGCAAACCGTCCCTTCGATCAATCCATTTCCCTTTCCCTAACAAATACTGAGCCTCCGCAGACTTCCTCTCAGCAGACTCTTTCTCTTCCTGCAAAGCTTGCACTTGTTGCTGCATTGCACTGACAGCCTCTTCTGCACCTCGCAGAGCTTGCTCGGCATCCTCAGCCTTTCGACAGCTCACAGACTGTGCATAGCGTGCCTCCGCCACCATAGTATTGGCTTGGTTAAACAAAGAAGCACTGAGGTCATCAAGATCCTTCTCTATCGCAGCTCGCGCACTCTCGGCCTGCCCTCGCTGCGCTGCTTCATCCGTTGCCTTCTCCATAAGTCGGTTGAGTTCAGCAGTGACATGATCCTTCTCCACCAAGAGACCTGTATTCAAAGCAGCTAAATGTTGTGTCCGCTGAAACTCTAGGTCCGATATTGCGAGAGAAGATGAGCGCAACTGAGCAGAAGCAACATGTAATTCGTCCTCCAAATCAGAAACACGGTCGTATGACTTGACGAGCTTGCTGTTGAGCTGCGTCACTTGAGAAAAGAGATCCTGTATCTGGGTCCTTAATGACTCGATGACCATATCCTGAGCCTCTGGGTCAGCTGCATAGTGTTTATGACTACCATTGGGACCATTGAGAACTTCGAGTCCAGCTGGGTTCTCATCGGGAACTTTGGAATTAGAATTTAGACCTGTATGTAGAATATCTGCTGTCATTTCGCTGAAATGGTAGATTAGGAGGAGAATGTGAGGGATAGGATGGGTTCTGTGAAATACTATGGACGTGCATAGACGCGTGCATAGACGATCATGGCACCGGATCACCCCGGTTCGGCATCCACGGCGACCTGCCACCATAGCTCGACACGATCGGCTGCATCTTCGACACTGATACCATACTCATGAATGAGTACTTAGAACAGACTATGTGTATCACTAATTGCTTCTTTGTAGCTGTATGATGCGAACTCAACCATAGCCCAACATGCCTCACAGAAGTCTACCTGCAAAGAACGACATAATCATCAAAGGTAGGATTATTGCCACACGGACACAAGTAATCCAGGGGTGAGTCTATGGTACACATTTCCTCAATGGAAAAATTGCCAGCATAGGAAGGCCGTCCTTTGCACTACGAGATACATCCTTTCTATGTCAACTGATTTGGAAGCAGAAGTGCAATACAGGGATGGTGATACTGTTCATCATTTTAGTGTTAGTTGCGCAGTGATGACACCTGTCAAAATGACAATGACGACTAGATACAATCAGTAAGTAGAAAGTGAACGTCAATATACCTCAGTCCCTGAATGCATGCAACTGAGGTGTCTAAAAACTAAGTAATAAAAAAAACATCGGAAAATGATCAGAAAAATACACTGATCAGTGATGAATAGTGATAAGAGATTTTTTTTACAAAATTCAACAATTTAGAAAAAAGGGAATAAAGAAAAGGGGGGTTTATAGGAGATGAGGGACTATGCAAGCTGGTGAAGCAGGCTTGAAATGCAAAACATTAAGGGGGGAGATGGCCTAGGATATGTTGTCCTCGAAGCAGAATGCACTGGGGTTTAGGTCCAGAAAGGTTAAGTGGAAATTTAGGGTTGCGTCTATCAATCTCCAGGATTTATCGTATAGCGGACAGTTGTAGATGATGTGCTCGCGCGTCTCAAAGATGGGATTGTCACAGCGGCGTACTTTGGATTTAGTTGGGAAAAAACGATGTCGATATTCGCCAGTTGGCGCATGGTTTGTGATCATGCGTGTGGCTCAGGCACAGAGAGAAGGAGAGTTCGAAAAGTGGACAAGCCACGCTCCGCCTTTAGAATAGGACGGCTTGATAATGTGTCCATCGTTGTCCGCGAGCTCAAGGAATTGGCGTCCTTCCAGTCAGTGGCTTGGAAGTACATGCGCAACTAGTATACTAACGAGTCACCTTCATCCTTTCGACAGAACTCCCAAGAAGTTCTACAGGGAAAGACACAGGCAAAGGGAGGGTTTCGTTTAGTTTCGTTGTCGACTCTGTGGTGTGGCGGCCACTCTGCCTTGCTGGGCCAGTCCCAGAATACTACGCGGTTTTCAGGGTGCTTTGAAGCGAACATCCTGAGGTCCTTTAGGATGACGGTCGTTTGATTGTGATATGGGTGACGAGAGCTGTCGAAGATTCTTCGTGCTGCAGGGAGAGCGTCCGTGACAATGTTTATAGTGTGGCAATCTGGTATATTGACCGCGTAAGAGATGCCGCATCGGATGGCGAACAGTTCAGGTGATGTGACTTTTTGTGCGTGTCTCGTGTGATAAGAGATAATTTTATACTGGCAGTGTATCGTAATTAATTTTTTTTGACCTAGCAATGATGGGATTGATTGTCCTGATTAGCATTCCGACCATATCTTTCAACATCTGAAATATACAATGCCTCGCCAGTTCTTCGTAGGCGGAAACTTCAAGATGAACCCCGTTACCAGAGCAGCTGAGTCTGCTCTTGTTGGTGATCTGAACTCCGCGATTCTCGATCCCAATACCGGTGCGTGGGCACGTCAAAAGATTTTGCGCATAATGTGGATAAACGATTGGTGGATATGATTTGAACAGAGGTCGTCATCGCTCCCCCTTCTATTTATTTGCTGTCCGTCAAGGCTAGCACGAGGCAGGACGTTGCTGTATCCGCGCAGAATTTATACCCAAAGGATTCCGGAGCCTTTACTGGCGAGATCAGGTTCGCGAATTTTGGTGACCAATATGTTTAATGTAGAACTATGGAGATTATAAACAGTCCAAAGCAATTGGTTGATGCTGGTATACCTTGGGTCATCCTTGGTGCGTACATCTACAGCCCGTGCCACAGTTTTGATTTTTATATATTATTAAAGGTCACTCTGAACGTCGTACCCTTTTCGGCGAGTCCTCGGACTTTGTTGCACAGAAGACCTGCGCTGCCATCAAAGCTGGTCTCAAAGTCATTCTCTGTATTGGAGAGACTCTTCAACAACGGGAGGCTGGAGAGACTGATAAAATCAACGAGGCTCAACTTGCTCCTGTCATTGCTACATTGAAACCTGAGGACTGGAAGTCAGTACTATTTATCATCAGATGCACAAAAGCGTCTAAAAGTTCATTCAGGAAGGTCGTCATCGCCTATGAACCTGTCTGGGCGATCGGGACCGGAAAGGTTGCAACAGCTTCTCAGGCACAAGAAACACAAGCTGTGGTCCGAATCTTCCTCTCGAAAGCCGTTTCTCCTGCTGTTGCAGAAGAGACCAGGATAATTTACGGTGGTAGCGTCACCGCTGCGAACTGCAAAGAGCTTGGTAAGCTTTGTACTACATGATCTGATTTTCCCCTAATCGATGATCGATCCAGCTGTCCAAGCTGATGTTGATGGTTTCCTCGTCGGTGGTGCCTCTCTTAAACCTGAATTCGCAGATATTGTTAATGCTAAGAGACTTTAAATGCCTCCTGTCCTACTGTGGATAGAAAAAAATAAACATTATCTAAAGACAAGATAGATCGGCCAATCAACATTGGTCATTTATCTCAAGCATGTGACCATTAGCGACTTCCGATGCATTGCCATGCGCAGTATGTATATAAGTCACGAGTTTCCTTGCACCGCATCACATTCTATCTATTCCAGTCCTGACAACCATGTTAACACTTTCACTTCTACGAACACTCGATCTGTTTCTTTGAATGGCCACTGTGTCTCTCGAGTTTATCCCAACAAAGGGAGAGCTTTCCGTAGTTGCGGCCATCTTGGACTATGAGAGATCCCATTTCGGTACTTTGTCCAGCGTCAGTGATACCCCTTCGATAGCTTCTATCAATGCTGTTGAGATACTGCAACGAAGCGGCCTTTCTTATGAACAGTTGGCTCACATATGGACACTGGCAGACGAGGACGAGGATGGTAACCTGTCTGAAAAGGAATTAGCAATTGCTGTACGCTTGATCGGTTGGGCTCAGTCAGGAAAGCCGATAAATCGTAGTTTTGTCAATTACTGTATGTTGCAGATACAAGGCATCTCTATCACAACTCACAGCGATTCAGCGAATGGTCCATTGCCTACTTTGAAAGACGTCTGGGAATGCACTTGGAATAGGGTAGAATCTGTTCAATTTCCACCTGTCAACATCCAAGACAAGATAGAATTTAACAGAACTTTTCGAGAGGCTGGTCCCATAAATGGCCTACTTGATGGTAGGTTTAGCTTCCTTGCTTCTTTTGTAACTAATTACGATACTCTCTTAGGTGACAAGGTGCGCGACATTTATCTCAAGACCAACCTCTCTTATAGTGATCTCGATCGGATTTGGTTAGTGCTTTACCTCTTTTACACATGATGCATTGAGTTGTGGACAGGAATCTTATAGACACAGAACAAAGAGGATTACTCAATAACATGGAATTCGCTGTCGGCATGTATCTGATCCAGTCCGTCAAGACATGCCAACTTCCAACATTGCCCTCATCGATACCCTCTCACATTTTCGATCAGTTCTCTGTGAAATCCCGTTCTCCTTTTACGACCCCTCGTGTCGCATCCCAGTTCACGTCCACCCCTCAGTCGTCATCGGCGTCCGTTAAATATGCCGTTTCACCTATACGAGAAGAAAGCAAGTGGGACGTCTCAGTCATTGAGCAAGCTGAGGCACAAAGTCACTTCGACAACCTTGACATCGATAAGAAGGGTCTACTCGATGGTGATGAGTCGGCTCGGTTCATGCTCAAGTTTTTCAACCTTTTACCAAACGATATAGCTCAAATATGGTTTGTACATTCTGTTTCAGGCTTCATGAAAATAACCTCTTCATAGGGACCTCGTCGACATAAGACGTGACAATAAACTTAACAAGGACCAATTCGCGGTTGCGATTCATCTCATACACAAAAAGCTAGAAGGACAAGCTTTACCCACTCTCGAACTTCCTGCGTCTCTTATCCCACCGTTAATGAGGTCCAAGTCCCAGATACATGTGAGACGATTGTCAGCACCTGTTCCTCCCAAGCGGCCCCCACCACCGATACCCCCAGCATCCCGGAAGCCATCTCTATCGATGTCATTATCATCAGCAACATCACCAACTATCAGACATGCAGCTTCCTTTTCCCCTACTACTAACTCTTCTCCTTGCCCCCCTAGGACTCTGAAGCCCAAGCTCAAAAATCGACTCAGCATTACCACTATCCCTAAGGATCTCTCTCCAATCTCTCATACACCTTCTACTATCTCTTCTTCTCGAGTTTTCCCACCTGTCACACCTACTTCTAAGGTTTCAAGTCTCACTCCTGTACCCCGCCTCCCAGTTCCAGACCAGAATCCACTATCTCCATCCTTTCCATCACCTGCTATTCCATCCCCATCTCCTGCCATGTCCTACAGCAATCATCATCTTGATGAAGAGACTCTTTTAGAGTTGAGGGAAGAGAGTAAACAGTTAAGAAGGCAGTTAGAGGAGTTGATGGGTCAACTCAAAGAGCAAAACCAGTACCAAGAAAGGAACAACTTATTAAGGGAAGACAACAAACAACTCAAGAGACGCCTTCAAGAGATGGACCAGGCCGTCAACCAAGTCATGGCAGCCAGCGAAGGAGCTGATCGGACGGCTGAGCTTTCACATGAAGTTACCCGATTAACACAGCTCTTAATCACCCATGAACATACGGAAAAAGAGTTACACGAAGCTTTAAATTCTGTTGCTGAACTTTCCCAAGAGAACGGGCAGCTGAAGCAGAGATATGGGGATCTGAAGACTGAGAAAATATCATTAGAAAGGGAGCTTGTGGACGTCGGATTTCGGATGCAGAATCTTCGGAGTGAGAAGGATTCAATTTCGACGCGATTAGCAGAGATGGAGAAATTACTCGTGGATCCACAAGCTAAAGGAAGCAGTCGTTGGGAGCTCCAGATGTTGTTGAAAGACGTGACAAGGGAGAATGAAGAGCTTAAAATGCGGGAGAGGGACATTCAAGCGCAAATGTCAACCATCCTCTTAACGAGCCAGAATTACTTTCAATTAGATGACCTGAAACTTGCAAATTCAAGGTTGAAACTCCAGGTATCCGAGTTAGAAGAGGTTGTGAGAGGCATGCAAGCGTCCAGTTCGGATAATGTCTTGAGGCGAAGAATCAACGAACTCGAGAGGGAAAAGGAGGTGCTTCACGCGCAAGTCGGTGAGATGACACGGAGAGTTAGCAGTGCTGAAGAGCTGAGCGAGAGAAGGATTGGGGAATTGCAATCGAGAGTCAGAGAACTTGAACTGATGAATCAAAGTTTGCGTCATCAAGGTCCGAGTGCAGATGAGAGTGTACCTCCGCCAGCATATGAAGAGTTAGCTACTGGGGACTAATTCAAAGGTGTATCACACCTATGCTTGGACTCTACATATTGAGTTCTTAGTTTGCATGATGTTTTCATGGCAGGAACCCTCATTAGCCTGTATTGTATTGTGCCATCTGTATCTGTACCCATAGTCACCTTGAATTAAAACATGGGCTGCCCATGTAATGGGACAGGTAGGGAAGTAAAACATGGGGACACCGCAGGTATCAAATATAGATCTCTCAGCACCGCGACAATTATAGTACCTTCACTATCCATTACTATAGCTAAGTCCCCTAATTAAAACCATATACATTTGTTTAGTTTTGAGTCTTGGGTTTGCCACCTCAACACTACCTCGATCAGAATTATTCCCTGAACCAGATCACGCTACAAAACACACAATAACCAGCTTTTTGATTCTAATAACCTCAAGAGCAAGTGAAAACATTGAAAAGCCCCCTGGAAACATTCCAATGGAATGAGGAGTGGTGTAATGAACCAACCCGATACCAACCCGATCAAGTTGGTATGGTATGAATCCGTCAGTCCATTTCGACACATAAGTTAGGGATCAAAGAAAATGAATCCGGAACCCACATGTGATAGAAAAAATCAGAGGATACGCTCGTATACAAGGTAGTTGTCGACTACCTACGCTTTGTCTGAAGCTACCGGACACGAGAACTTTGTGATCATAAACTGCTGCTCGAAGGGGATCAAACGCGGGCAAGATGTTTTGTCCACCTCCATAGGTTTGTGCCGGATCTACTCAAAAAGGGAGGTGAATCCTGGCGGAGGCTAGAATGAAGTGCATCCAGAACTTTCTCATAACGAGCGAAATCGACAGATAAAATCATTCCAAGCACAGTCCACAAGGGGACCCACATCACGGATTCCAGAAAGTAATTTATAAATGTTTTGGGACTTGTAACCCCAGATTGTGAGATGCAAAAAAGGTTTCGCCATCTTGGTTATATCTGACCCAATCCTGCAACTCATCAGAAAAGGGGACAAATTATGTACCAATGTTAAACTCGATTTTTCAGTGCTTCTGGGCTTGGCATACTTAAGATCGCTTGAAGATTCGTGAATGGACCCATCGCTCTCGACAGAAATGAACGAACATATCCATGGACCAGGAACAAGAGGGTGAGGGCACTTATCAGCGGTATTCAGCAAATGACATCTCGCCACACCTATGGTCACATTTTCGATAGCATGAGACGCTTTGTCAATGGATGTGGCATTGTTGAGAGCATAACCAGCTTCGGCATAGACCAGCCGATACTGCGTGTAGACGTTCAGGACCATTCTTCGTGTTCACTGGTATACCGCAAGAAGTGCCCATTGCAAAATCCAAAGCCTTATTGACTAGACGATCGGATAGCGCTCCTACTAGCTTTCGTGGCGTCAGAGGCTTTGGATCAGATAAAATAGCACAACTGGGTTGAGCACTCATCAGGCGCTCCTTGCAATCCATCCCCATTGTGTCATGGAGGATTCTGAATGGCAAGCAAGGGCTTCCTCGACACGTTTCTGGTAGAGGTTTTTGATTCACTGATAGTTGTTTTCATTACTTGTTCAAGGAATTCAGTTAGTTTGGAGAACAACTATACGCATGACTTACTGTCAGTAAATTACCAGATATTATGAATACAAACGAGCGGTAAATGTATCAACGCTCAAACGTGAGAATTCGTCAACTCTTGTCCTGTCACCCTGTCGCCAGCCAACGATCTCCAGAAGGATTCCACGCCAGACCAACTTTCATCATATATTCCAACGTCTCAGTGATATTCCACTCTCCGATGAACGCCCACATATCATCTCTTTTCAGATACTCTAGTATATCCTCCTTAGTCGAACCCCCTATTAGCTCGTTCCGCTTCACGATTTGTCTCCGGGGCGGTGCCAGGACTAAAGCCTTCAAAGCATCCGTGATTGTATGAGCCAAACATTCTGGTTTAGTTGATATATAGGCTTCCTCTTCAGGGTCCGGGTCAGACAAATCCAACTCGCCATCGTCCGCTGACTTCGAACTGTTCGCGTTACTGAACAAAGAAGTGTCCACCGCCGCCAAGCTGAGCTTCCACAAGACATTCGTCTCCGGGTTTTGATCTGTGCCTTCCGTTCGAAGCAATCGTTTGGGTCCATCCCAAAGGGTGATGCTACCATCCTTCATCAATTCGCAGATCGCCCACTGGAAGAGACGCTTCTTCTTGGCTGCAAGACTGGCTCGGCTCAATTCTATGCGTTCAGTAGGCTGGTTAGGGAGAGTAGACTTTGAGATTGATGCTGCCTGTGCTTTTTTTCGCAGCTCTCGTGCACGCTGTCTAACAACGCGCGTAGCCATGAGGGACAATTCGGGGACGCGCCGAAGATAAGATAGAGTAAATCCCCCACAGGTTATGTCGAAAGACGATAAGGACGGCCGCTCGAGCTTCTTCGGAATTTGAAGGCGGGGCGTTGAGTCGTTATCGTCAGTTGCTAAATCTGTCGTTGTTCCAATCTGTGAAGTGTAGACTCGCACAGATTTGTCAAGATCGTCATCCAAGGGGAAGACGTCTTTTTTCTGGGTTTCAGGCGCGTTGTTGATGAAGTGTTTAATATATATTCTGAACGCATTGTCTGTGAGGTTTGACGTTCGTAGGCGCGATGGGTGACGTAATTTAGGTTGTGACTGAGTGGAGGTAGTGATTAATATACAGTTGGGAGATATGAGTAACACACACATGAGGGTTCTTCGTAGACTTTCCAGAGGCAACAGTCGTTGGGCTCGAGTCAACCACTGTTGAAGGTGTGGTGGTCGCTGGTGTCCATGGCTCTGCGGCTGGGCTCGAAGTCTTGGACGATTCGAATTGGACAGCTGGGATGACAAAAGATACTGAGGTGTCATAACGGGTCTCGTGCAGTTCTCGAACAATTTCCCAGTGTTTAAGTTGGGCGCCAAAAGATGATAATGCTAGAACACGTGTTGGTATCGATGGCACTCATAACCCGACGTTGCTTACATATTTCATCTGCAATCATACATCTTGTCTCATGCTTCCTTTGTACTCTGCCTGAAATTTTGATGACTCCCCCTATTCCCTTTATGGGTTGAAGCAGGGAGTATCCAGGGGATGTAGAGCACACGTCAGGGTTCTTGGACTTCGGGATTTGTTGCGGAGTATCTGTACAGTCTATAACCTCCGTTCCATCATCAACTAAGCAACACTACGGTTAGGAAACATCAACGTGTAGGAAGCAGTTATCAGGGCGCACTGGTATACATGATTTTCTTCTCAAACACTTGAATGCCAACAATGACGCCACAAATTTCAACCTTACGACAAGGTGTGTTTCCCAGCCAGTAGAAATCGAAGCCTATATCTTTGATCAACCCGATGAAATAATCCCAAAGTGGGCGAGGCTGACCTTGGCACTGTGACATAGTCAAGACATCTCGTATGTAGCACTTCGCAACGGCTGCCGAAGTCAGAGTCCACTCCCAGATTTCTTTTTCAGATGGGCAGTGAATGTGCTGCTCATCATCTGACGGACTTTTGCGTTTTGTTGGTGAAAGTAAAAGACGTCTGGACCGCTGGAGAGATTTTGTGCTTTGTGTGGCGAGCGCTGTGCGACTCATGCTGTCAACACGACACAGCTCGTCTGAGCCTGATACTGCACATGACTTGTGATATGCGTCTCGTGATATGATATAAATGATATATCTCTCGCACTATCATCGCACTATCATCATCCATGGCAGCCAAACAATCGTTCCATCCATTTACTTTGGCATTCATCCAACTAGGGCAGACAGTACCCAACAAAGCCGATAACCTCAAGCATGCCCGGGACATGATCCTTAAAGCAGTTTCTGGCCAAGGCCATAACAAGAAGCCAGATCTCGTCGTCCTTCCTGTTCGCTCTTGATCCGCATCCGGGAAACAAACTAAAGTTTTCTTAGGAGTGCTTCAATTCGCCTTATGGACATGTTCATTTCCCGGTTAATGCAGAAGAGATCAAATTCACACGAGGCAAACCATACAATGTTTCCAGCTCAGCAAGTGAAAGCGTAAAGATGCTCTCCGCTACTGCAAAAGAGACAGGTACATGGTTGATTGGAGGTATATCAACCCTTTGAAACTCTTATCATTCAATGCTAAGTCTGTATAAGGTTCCATACCAGAACGGGATGCACAGGATGGCAAAATTTATAACACTTGCACGGTCTATAATCCTCAGGGTACCAGAGTCCCCCCAGAATCTCTCAAATATCAACTCATATAGGAATTACGTAGGTGAGCTCATTGCAATCCACCGGAAAGTGCACCTTTTCGACATCGATATCCCGGGAAAGATCAAATTCAAGGTGAATGAATATCTATAATCCCGTTTATTAGACTAAAAGCTAATTTTGTTTTCTCCTTAAAGGAAAGTGAAACCCTCACAGGGGGTAATACTACAAACTACTTCGATACTGGTAAGAAATCCCATACTCCACTCTGAAACCCAAAGATTCAAATTGACTTGTAGGATTTGCTCGTATCGGTCTCGGGATCTGTTATGATATCCGATTCCCTGAACTTGCTATGATATCAGCTCGTCAAGGCAAGTCATCCATTCTTAACTCTTGATCCTATTACCTCGATGGCTTACATGACACCAAACCAGGTTGTCAGATGATAATATATCCCGGAGCTTTCAATTTGACGACAGGTTCATTACACTGGGAATTGTTGCAAAGATCAAGGTCGGTTCGCGTCATGAATGCATGCCTGATTTGAACTTTTCTCCCAAGGGCTGTGGATAATCAGATATTTGTGGGAATGTGTAGTCCTGCTAGAGACATGACCGCAGCGTACCATGCGGTACGCCTGGGTTACTTGCGAAATGATGTTTCTTGGTTGCTGAGCTCATAGGGTGTAGTGGGGCCACTCAATGGTCGTTGATCCTATGTAAGTGGCTTCACGGTGTTCCTTCAGAGATTTTCTGAGTTATATGATAGGGGTCACATACTCACAGAAGCAACGGAAGATGAACAAATTGTCTACGCGGATATCGGTAATGAGAACATTCGGGGTCCTGACTTCTCTCTTATTAACCTTCCCCCAGATCCACAAGTGCTGCTTGATGCACGGAGCGGGATTCCAGTGACAACACAACGTCGGTTTGACGTGTACAAGGACATTGCAGAAGGAGCAGCAGAAGGAGCATAGGAAATTAGGCGATAACAGCTGGATAACTGTCAAGTTTCGTTTTCATATGTCGTTGTGATCTTTTCCCAGTAGGTCATTTCTAACCGTGGATGCTGACCAAGAGTCGAAAGTATGGCACAGCACAAGAATGAGAATGTCGAATATGTACAATATGATACAAATGTGCTGACAACAACAGTCCATGCAAAAACAAATAAGCATATAAACAGCAAGATGTCATCATGAAGAAGGCCTTGCAATCTCGCAACGACAACAAGAGCTCATCATGTCACCGCCGGATCCGCTTGATATCCCCACTCTCACCAATCTCCGTTGGCATAAATGGCTCTCTTTGTTGCTGCGGTGCAGCCTGCTGTAATCCCATCCCAGGTCTTGACCCACGAAATCCACCATTACCGATACTACCGGTGCCAGTGATGCCCACATTCATCCCCAAGCCTCCACCAAGATTAGAACTCGACGACATGAGATCTACGCTTCTCTTAGTACCAATACCACTTCCACCCTGCTGATGAGGATCCTATCAATGAGAAAAAAAATCAAATCAGCGGATTTACATGGTGAGATAATTCTCAGATAGAACATACCATTCCAGGAGGAAAATGGAATCCTCCCATCGAAGGTACTGTCGTCGTCGTCGTCATCTTTGGACGCTTTGTTCCGGATTCACCGGAATTTGTACTGGGGTCCTCGATTTCGTTTCGATTGTGGTTTGCGGGTCTCGCGAGCGGTTGGTGATTACGTTGCTGAGCGTGTGTCATATTAGGTTGATTGGCTTGGTTCAATGGTCGAAGTAGGGTAGGCGATGTACGTAAAGTAGAAGACGAAGGTCCAAAGGGCATGGATTGTTTCATGGGCGGAGGAGAGGTTTTCAGAGTGTTTGCATTTGTGGCTTTCATAATCTCTTGTAACCGCTGTACACGAGCATTCTTGTCGTTCCGGGAGATCGACATATCACTCCCCACACCTTTAGTCGTAGTCATTGAGGTGTCACTGACGGGAATACTCGTGTCATCCTCTGGAGGTGAATTACTCTCTTCTTGATCAATTGGCCGACCTATATCTGCATCAGTTTCGATCGGCCGGCCTAAATCACCTTGTTCCACGCCAAGCGCAGCAAGAAAAGACTCATCATCCCCAAAATCAAAGTCATCCTCAGACTCTGATTTTGTGACAGTCTCTTGGATAGATATGTCATCAACAGTCGTTGTGGGGAGTGATTCCTCCTCCACAAATGAGACGTGACGACGGCTCTGAGCGAGCTGAGGCTGATTCTGTGGCTGATGTGATGGAACCGATCGGTCGTCTAAAGAAGTGAGATGTGCTGATGGAACGGAGATGCCAGAATCAGGGTAACTGGTCACATTAACTGGTGGTCGTGCATTGTTACTGTTCACAGCGGGATGTCCACTGGGAATAGAATTGGGTGTGTCAACAGTGCCAGACTGTCGAGATGTTGGAACTGATGTGGTCTTGGAGGACGAATTTGAATTGAACTGAGGATCGGGGGGTTTCGATCCATTCGCAGCATTAACAATCGGAGGTTTTCTATCCTCTGAGAATTCTGGTCTTCGATGAAGTTCTGCCTTGTCAAATTTGGCCTATGAACAAGTTCGTGTTTTCAAGATGGACCTCTTTAATTCCTTTAAGGTGAGATATACATACAGCGGGTATCTTCATCTTCACGACTTCTTGAGTATATGCTTTATCATAAAGACAATTTCCCATCAAATTTCCAAAGTTCCGCAGTGCACGTTTAAGACCATCTGTGACCGCCTCCTTCTTACACTGAAGAAAATTCATAATTCGAGTCAAGATGAAATTACATTCACGCTCCACATTCTGCGGGAGAGAGAGGGGAGACAGGAGGTACTCACCTTATCCAAAGCTTGACCTTTACTCGGAGAGTTATCCGCTGTTCCGTATCCAATGTCCTCATGGTAAACTCCTTCCCTCAACGTGACTCTTACGATCGCAGTGACGCCAACATTATATCTTCCCGATTCACTGCGATCCACGAAATCCGTCGTCACATTAACCAGACTCGAACTCCAGCCGTTGAACCCAAAGACTTCATTAGCCAAGTTGATTATCTTCCAACCCTCCGCATACGTCAACTTTGGGCCACCTCTCGGTCCTTGTCTTTGAGAGATATATTCTGGACCCAGTTTTTGATCTAGTTTCACTTGTAACGTGGCGATTCTCTGGGCAGTCTCTTCTGACATGGTTTCATTGGCATAAGGATTAGCAGTGAATGGGATTTGGGAACCAAGCATAGACGTTGAAGGATTGGGTGTTCCGTGTACCAAAGAGTTGAACGACATAGCTCCAGACGTGACTAGATTCATTGCTTGACCTGTGTGGTAGGAATGAAGAAGATGACCGCTAAACGTTCCGGCCATACAAAAAGAAAAAAAGCTTATTGTCCCCTGAGGAACCAGTTATTCCAAAAAAAAAAAGTTGATCGATTTGTTTATCCAAGAGAAAAAGGGAAGAAAGAGGGAGTTTCGAAGTCCGGATTCAGCGTTACATGAAAATCCGATCATGAAATCACGCGTTAGTCACGTTATGCAAGAACTATTACACGTGATATCCGTCAGATTCTTCCTGCGTCTGACAAAAATAGATCTGGGATAACTAACAGCAAAGGAAAATAGGACACAATCACACTCGTCGTCACATTTATTGAGTCGATATGCTTGCAAGTTGAAGGATTTCGGATGAATTACAATATCAATTTTGGATCCTAGTTCATGATGACCTCTTCGTAATTTGGTACCAGATTCTGCTATCCAAAAAGTCCTTGCAGCTTTTCCCTCAGAATCTATTGTTCCCCTTGTTGGAGATTCGTTTTCGCACCGTAAACTATAATTGTAATGACGTTTCTCACAGTACAAGTCGCAGCTAGCAAATAAGCTTTGCAGTAAATCGTACAGTTCAGATCCCGACTTGTCATTGGTTGAACGCCTAAAGCATCTTAAATACAACGAAGCCAATGATCCTTGTCATTCCCCAAACCCTTTCCCAACCGAACCAGTCCCTCGTTACAAAGTCTTAAAAAATCCAAAATGACAACCTCCACCAATGAAACCTCAGCGCATTCCATGCCAGTTCAACAATCCCGGGTTCCCCAACAACAACGACATCTTGATCCCACTTTTATCGCTTCTCAACCTAAAATCCGAGATGTGAAACTCAGTCCCAACGGCGGCTTCATTCTTTACCAAGTCACTCAATTCTATCGATCCACTTCACGACCTCTTTCTACACTTTGGCTTGCCGAGACGAATAAACCATCGAGCGCTATTCCAGTTACTGGAGGCGAATTTAACGATAGATCCGGCGTTTTCCATCCTGATGGTACACGTATCCTGTTTTTATCAGACAGACAAACACCAGGAAAAAAAAGTGTTATTTATCAACTATCGCTTGTTGACCATATATCGTCGGTTTGTCGGGATCGAAGTGGCGATGCTGATGAATTTGAGATTGCCAATACCATCGATAAAGACTCTTCTTCTTCATCCGATGACATCATCATTGATGAAGTCCTCACCTGTCCCATCCCCAAACCCTCAACCATCCCAGAACCTACCATCTTAACTTCCAAATTCACAAAGAGAACAAACATTCGAGAATTCCAAACCTCTCCATCCGGAGAACTCGTCGGATTCCTCGCCGACAACGACGACGATGAAGAGGGTATCGCTACCGAAACCAAAAAGAACGACGTCGACGTCATTGAACTGGGATCATCATCTTCAGGTCAAACGAAGGGTCGTCTTCTCAAGCTTGGTGTATACAACTTCACAACGGATGAAATACGCATGCTTGAAACGCGAAGGGACAAGAACCAACAACGCCAATTGGAAGGGTTTACTTGGAGTAGTGATAGTAAGACAATTTTGTATCGATCGAGACGGAACCGAGGAATAGAGTGGCCTGAGCAAGTTGATCAGGATCAAGTTTTATTGGAATCGATATCCGTGGCGGAGGAAGGAGCGAAACCGACATATTTGGCGAGTTATCCGCGATCTCCTTCAGGGTCACATGTTTGGTTATCAACAGGACATATCGCCAGTTTACAAAGTTATGAACCGCAAAATATTCTTGATGCTCGCACACTTCACGTTCACCATCTTTCAACAAAAACAACAGAACGCATTTACGGAATCGATGAAGATGCTATACGTATTCTTCCTGCCTACGTCCACTCCAGAGGAGAAGATGATCTGACAAAGAACGACCACGACTTTCTTGCAGTCGAAGTTGGCAACGATACTGAATCACGAATTGACATTATCGCTTTTACTCCAACGTCTCCAACCCATTTATCTCGATTCACGCTCTTCCAGACTTCGTCGAATGCGATTTGGTTCAATTCATGGGATGTCAGACGTGTCACTCATCCTTCTGCTTCTGCTTCTTCTTCCAATCCAACAACCCACGTCACCTATCTTTACACTGCCGTGCTCAGTTCAGGACCCTATCACGAACCACCCAACGTTTGGTCTGGTAAAATTCACATCGACCAACACAACAACGAAAACCACAAATTCAAACCCCTATCAAGATCCA
>Ga0153924_1000378_pt1 | contig 28766 bp, 45 predicted proteins | sample TSNJ008MetaG_FD_104709 | JGI IMG/M metagenome (GOLD analysis project Ga0153924, IMG submission 104709) | Attine ant fungus gardens microbial communities from New Jersey, USA - TSNJ008 MetaG | ecosystem: Host-associated > Fungi > Mycelium > Unclassified | place: USA: New Jersey, Wharton State...
TGTTTTGTCCACCACGTAAGTTTAACCCCAGTTTTGTAGAAAAGGCGCTCGACGTAACTTTTGTTGTAGTCCACGTTTTGTGTCAACTCACTCGCTCACTGGCTCGGAGAGACTCCTTTTGACGACAAGCATACCCCTCGCGACCATCTCGTAACTGCTTTCGTCACCATCGGTGAAGGGTACCACAATTTCCACCATCAGTTCCCAATGGACTACCGAAATGCCATCAAATGGTACCAGTATGACCCGACCAAGTGGTTCATCTGGGTTTGCCAGAGAGTGGGCCTTGCCAGCCACTTGAAGGTAAGCACATTCATTACCCATATAACTTTAATAAGACCATCGCTCTCAGGTTTTCCCCGATAACGAAGTCCAGAAGGGTCAGCTCACTATGCAGCTGAAGAAACTGAGGGAGAAGCAAGAGAAAATTGCTTGGCCAAGCGACAGCAACGACCTTCCGGTCGTTAGTTGGGAGAGCTGTGAGTCGATTTTCCTATGGTTTCGTTTCTGTCATAGTGTGATTAATCTGGCTACCAGTCCAGGAACAGTCTTCAAAACGTTCTTTGATCGTCATTGCGGGTTTTATCCACGATGTTTCCGGTTTTATCGATGAGCATCCTGGTGGTTCCCACTTGATCATCAAGATGATTGGCAAGGATGCGACGACAGCTTTCTTCGGTGGTGTCTATGCTCATTCAAATGCCGCCCACAATGTGAGTGAAGATATCTGGATATACACAGGTACAGGTTGCTAATATTTTCTCAGTTGCTCTCCATGAAGCGTGTTGGTGTTCTTCACGGTGGATTCCAGCCGGGTGTCGACGAAAAATCTATACCTCCCGGTCAACGACTGAAAATTGCACGATACAATGAGCTTAGCCCGTATAATAGTAGCACTGCGTATTCCGATAACGAGGGTCTTGTGGGATAAATGATTAATAAAACTTGTAAAATTTTACCTTTATAGATGATGCTCTTTTATGATGATACCGCTGATGGTCGGTATCAGATTTTCACAAGCTATCCATTGTGCAAATGCAGCAGTTTTCGGTTGTCGAATTCTTATTTGATTATCGCTAGACCGCTTTTACATCAATACTACATATCACCGTGTATATAAAGCCCACCTTACTCCAATATGAAAGCCTCAGTTGCTTTTCTACCTCTACCAACTGTGTCTACACTTGAGACTTCACTAGGTAAGTCAGTTAGTGTATAGAACCACTGCGCAATGTTCGCTGGTCTCATTTCAACAGGTTCTGGGCCCTGCAGGGCAGGCGCTGCTGCCATAGGCGCAATCGACTGCTGGCATAAGTACCTTACACCCTGTGGTCACCTGTGGTCATAAAACCTTTACTGATGCCAAACCTCTTCCTCTTCCTTCACTAGATGTCTGTACAAACTTTGAGTTTCCTCCGAACCTTTGATGGGTGCGACTTCACTGAATGGGAGGCCACAGCCCGCCACGTCATCAATGCTACAGGCTGCCGAATGGCGCTGAACAGCAAGCCGCTGATTATCCGTAAGGACGGCGTCGAGACGGAGGAGTCAGTCAGGACTAGGGATAACTGGGACAATCAAGATGCCAGGCGCACAGCAACTTAATGCTACGTATCTCCACTGATATCAGGGACCTCGCTGTAAAAGCAGGTATGGAACATACTAGATATTGCTAGACTGGCTTAAGATGCAATACGGGACGACAAGCATATCTGCTGTCTGTACCGATGCTGCCGCCGTCGACAAACTCCAGGTTCCCGGAAACTGTGACCCTACTCCCACTATTGACAAGCTTCTGGCCTTATTCATGCGACTTGAGGACAACAATCTTACTTATTCAGAGCCGATTCGAGCAATGACGCTCCTTGCCAAACTCCCACCTCAGATGGAAGAGATTGCACGTAACTATGATTCCAGATTTATTGATGCCACCTCGCTCACCTTTGCCGCTGTTCGGAATGATATTATTATGAACTGGCAGCAACGTTCCTCCAGGGGAAAACAGGCACAACCGCATCGAGGTACTGATGCCAAAAAGCTATCGAATGTGCAACGAAAGGGCCGAGACCCTCAGTTCCAGCAGCAACAGCAGTTGCAGCAAGAACATGCACCTGACAGGCTATGCGGCAAGCGTGGAGGACAGAGACGAGGCAAGCAAAGGCAACAGCAGGGGCATCAGCCCCAGCACCGCCCACATGCGCAGACTGCGCAGACGGCTGCCACCGCATCAACGTCTCTGACCCCAGTTCATGTAGCTGGCTGCCAGTGCCAGACGTGCCTGGGATATTCTCAGCACTTCGGCGCGTTCGTAAGCTTTCTAAGGTCCATGCCTAACATACAGCAAGGGACCCCTGTTTTACCTCTCGACGACATATCTTGCGTTCAAGGGATCGAAAGGAGCAGCTGATTAGGCATTAATTGACATCTCCTGTACCAAAATTTAAGATTAAGATGTGCAAAGAAGACTGTATAATGATCGCTACGGAGGTGAAACATGACATCTGGCTACAAGCTTTTGTTATCATCACGTGAATTACATCATCAAAGTGTTCTGATATGGAATCTTTCTACGCTGGAATTGCTAATCACAGGAGCATTTCTTCATTACCCTGCCTTTATACTCTTGAGTGTCTCAATAATTCATGGTTAAAGGACACGGAAAATCTTCAGCCTCATCTGCAACTCGGATCAAGCATCAGAAGAAGGCTGCAGTTTCTCTTGGAATCGATCTTGTTGCAACAGCCTCTGCAAAGACACAATCCGGTCCACATAAAAACAAGGAGAAGACCGCAAGAGGTAAGAACGAGGGAAAAAAGGGGCCGAAAGTCAAGGCATGCGCTCTACCTGTTAAGCCAGCAAGAGCTCAACCGGATCCTTTGGAAGTTGGCGGGCTTGCTAGCAGGCTTCCACCGGAGATGGTTGTTGTACTCAGAAATGTTGGGAAGAAGGCACAGGTTACGAAGATCAAGGCATTAGAGGACTTGAAAACTAATTGGGTCGAGAAGATTCTCAAGGGAAATACTGGAACCGGAGAAGGGAGTGGCGTTGATACGGATGTACTGTCGAGCCTAGTCGAGATGATTCCTGCATGGGTGAGCTGAAACATTGAAAAATATATCTGAATGCATTATGATTAAATTTAATAGATACACTATATTCCACCTCTATTTGTTCATCCTTCTCGCCGCATTAGACAACTCGCCATTTCTGTGCATCTTAATCTCCTTAAAGTGCCAGAGGTAAGGGCTCAAGTACTTTATTATCTGCAAGAAGTGGCGACGAGTGAAACGTTGGAAAGTGTGCTTGGAACGTGGTGTGTTCTCGCTCATGATATCGACAAGCTTGCGAGTAGCATAGGGACAGAAGCTTGGAATTCGTTTGTTCGTTACTGTCCAGGACACTCTGTGGAAGAACCGCTGATGGATGCGTCGGCTGAAGCATACTTCCTTCTAGACACCACCTCTAGGCATACGCTGTTCGGGTTCTTGCAACGTACTGCCTTAGATCCACTGGAAGTATATGCATATCTGAATCCTCTTCCGACAAGTATTGTCCCCACCCTCCCTGAACAGCCTAATCTGAAAAATCGACGAACTGGAGGTAGCAATAAGGGAACGACAGCAAGTAAGCGACAGCAACTGGCTTCTGCCATTTCTGCCGCACGGAAGGCCGGGCTTGAAGCCGAAGAGCCAGTGAGGAGTAAATCTGAGGAGTATGATGAAAGCGAATCGGATAGGAGTGCTAGACTAAGAATCAGTGCTGTTGGTGGCTTGCGATATTTCCTTGGTAAGATTGATCTTGCGGGTTCTTTGACGACCTGACAGGAAAAACAGATGATGATAATATTTCGGAGGAGATTATGATGTTATTGAAGAATCCTCTATTCTGGACCTTGCTGTACTATGCCGAGAAGGCACCGTTCCTTCGGATGAATGCTCGCAAAGATTTTGATGGTATCGAAAGCCTTGGGCATGGACAACCTAATGTTAGACAGGCCGGATGGGGCTTATTGATGAAGTTGCTGGACAGTCACAAGGGTGCGCTGAGATGTCTTGAAGTGAAAAATGGCATGTCGCTCAGTCATGTGCAGAGCGTATAACACCCATCTTGCCGGTTCTGAGCTCAGCTGTGCTAAGGTCTGCTTGGGTCGAACCAGACACATCGGTCCAAGGAGCGATGTGGCAGCCCTTGTTGACATTTATCAAAGGCATGCCTGAAATTTGACGATTTAATGCCGCCCACCTGAAAACGGATACGTGTGTAGGTTTTCCGAACTGTTGGGAGATGGAATTAAACAGGTCCTATCATAAGAACGAGGACGGGGATGAAGAAGATACCGATAGTGCCGAGGACAGCGAAAATCATGGCGTCAAAGGTCAGGAGATTGATGGGAAGCAGGAGCACCCTGCAGAAACGATCAAGCCATCTTTGGCATATCAAGACTTTTTGCAATTCCTCCAACTTGGATGTTCCGGCTCACCCGCTGAAGGATATCCAACAGTTGTGATAGCTCTTTCCACCATTCCATCCTCGGTGAGTTATCTCATGTGGATTGTAGTGTGAGTTTTCATTAGAGGTTGTAGATTATCGCATCATCGGGGGTTGAAGCACCACTTGAAAACCTTTTTGACTCGCTTTGGGCAGCGCTTGATGGACGAGCGTTAAGTTCGCTACATCGTTCTTCTGCGTCTGCTGCATTCCTCTCTGCACTCTTGGAATGTGTTGTATTCATGGTTCGGCGGCTGATCCTTGACTCGAAGAAATCTGAAGACAGAAAAGTGTCCGTACTCCTTCCAAGTGATTCAATGGATGTTGGTGAGGATGCAAGATCCTGGGTACGCGAACAATTTGGCAAAGTATGGCAAGAATTAAAGGATGGACGACTCAAAGTTGAAGAGAGAATAGCCGCAAGACTTGTCGCACAAAATTTGGATGCACTCGATAAGGTCGAGCACGATCTTGTTAGTGGGAAAGAGGATACTTTGGGACTGAGAGATGCGGCCTGGAAAGCGGTGGAATCTGGACTGAGGAGTGTGATGAGAACGAATCCAGTGCTGGCATCAGCCTTCTTGAAGGTCCTCTTTGATCATTTCAAAAAAGCAGCGACAGCCAAACAGGCGGTAGAAGATCTGGTCTTTGCAACTCTTAATGAGAGTGTGCAACGTGTCACTGATTCCCTTTCGATGGAAAACGGACAGCCTAATCAAGAGGATATCAAAATCTTGGAGTGTATGCTAGGGCAGTTTCGGGAGGCTTTGTTTGATGATCGGACTTGTGCTCAGGTTCGTTCAGCAAAGATTTTAATTTGTGTTCGTTTCAAAATGATTGTTGATTGTTGAATTAGCGCTTTGATGAACTTGTACAAACTCGGACAGATGTTCTCTTCGAGACTTCATCCTCATTCTTGTTCTCGTATCTCGCCCACAGAAAGCACGAGGAAAGTGTCTTGGGTTTATGGTATTCGATTTTGGACGTTATCATTACAAATGCTTATGATAAAGAGAAGACAAGGAAGTTGGCTATGGAGATTATGCAGGCAGTTCAGAAAGGCGATCTACCTAGGTATCTCAAGCCCAAGTTAAACGAGTTGGATGACGTCGTCGGCTGCTTGTTAGGTAGAGTGTTGAGCGGAGAACCCGTCTCCGACACAGATCTGGATGTGGTCAAAGCGATTATAAGAGCCCATTGTACGTATCAGATTTTCTTAGAAAATGCCAGGTTTTCTCACCTGGATTAAATAGCCTATTTCCTTTCCCAAGCTGGATATGCGAGTCTCGTGGAGACAATCGCGACTACTGTCACTCTTCGCGTGGAGCTACTGATAGGAGGAACCAAACAGGAAGATTTAGATTTAGCAGTGTTCCGTGGGCTCATCGATCTGTTAGACCTTGTGTCATCGCAAGCCACAGGTGGCGAGAAAAGGGTCATTGAAAACATCCTTTCGAACGTATTCTTGTTCGGTCATCTCATACCTGATTGCGTGGTATATGAGTTTGACGTAGATTCCCATGTGTTCACTGTTGCAAGAGAGATATGGAGGCGGGAGACTGATTTGCAGAAGGTTGAAAAGGAGGTCGTTGAAAGGATTTTTGCCAGCGTCAAGTTGAGATTAAGTGAATTATTGATTGATACACAGGTGCAGCCCTTGTGAGGATTTTCTATTTTTTGATATATTGTTGTGCTGAATGATGATTAGGCCCAGAGAGATCCTCCGAGTATTGCCAGCCCTATCCCTTGCCCAGGAGCTCAAGGTTTCGATACTGGGTGACATCTTTCCCTCTTCGAAAGCGCTTGACAGCATGCTCCGCCGCTTACCGCACGATCCAATCAATCCAAGTATTGTTGCCATTGATCCACTCATTCCAACAAATGCATGCTCTCCAGCTCATGGACCCCAGGGTGCGGATAGTCGAGGATTTTCAGCTTACGCTCGGATTGTCGAAGCCTTGTTGCGAGTATTCTTGGAAGATAGAAAGCTTGCAAAACAGAATTTGTGGGCTCTCAGACATTTTATCATGCTTTCTATATTTGCTAGCGACTATCAGATGGTGCCGGCGGAAACTTGTCCGTTGTTTCAATCCAAGGCGTTGAATGAGCTTGGCGACTTGATTAGTCGAGTCCAACAGATCACTGCATACCTGATTCTCGGGTCTCTCCAGGATGCTCAGGATGGATGGAGGCGGGGCGTGATGAGAAGAGTCGGAGCGGTAAATCACATCAGCAATGGGACGCAATTGGAAGATTTTGTGGTGAAAGTGTTGGATACTGCCGTAGAGAGTGATGAAATTCTTGATACGAGGGTGCTCAGGGCTGTTCTCGGGGCTGTAATGGAGGATATTGGGAAAGAGGAGGCAGAACAGTGGGTTGGTTTTGCATGGAAACTAGAAAGGACTGGTGCGGCATTCGTCAATCAGTGTCCAACTTGATTAGTTCTGACGATCGTGTGCAGCACCACAGACTTCTATGACCATCATTTCGGCTATTGCGAAGACAAAAGTAGAATCCCTTCGTCTGGATAGATACCGGAATGAACAAGCGGATAAGTTATCTAACATCAAACCCAGCAGGGCAAATACTGATGGATTGCTCTGTCTGAGAAGGCTTGTTGCTTCAGCGCCGGATTTGGAATCCGATGTTATCTTCCTTTCACAAAATCGCGCGGTGAATGTCGTCGTGGCTTGTCAGAACTGGGCTGTGTCGGATGATGTAGAAATCAACGAAGAGGTTGATGAAGCTATGATGCTCATTTTCGTGTTATTAGTACCTATCTTACAGAGCACTCCTGGATCTCACTGGGAGTTTATCTGGGATATGGCGGAGGGTTATCTTGAAGTATGGTTCTGTTCACTGCCCAAATATGAAGTATACTCAAGTTCTCTAGAGTTCATACATTGAAGACGACAGCATGCTCACCACCCTTATCCGAAGCATTCGGCTAGTAGTTGTTATAGAAGATCTGGTCAAAGTCAACAAGCCTTTCAAGTCTGAGTGGGATTCTCGGAGGACATTAATCTTAGAGAAGATTAGAGACTTAGCTTTCGTCAAATCGGGCAAGTACCTCTTTTTCTCTTTAATCATCAGCTTTCTCACTCTGAACAGAGTCCATCAGCCCTTCCCTGCCTCGCTCCAATTGCAGGGGGTTAATCTTGAATGCTCTCAGAGAATTACCAGTGTCATTGATGGACGAGAATACTCTACCTCGAGTGCGTGCGATCTTTATTTCCTCCATTCATGACTGATGTTGTCCAGATGTGCCATCTCGTGATTGATCATTCTATTGAAGTCCGGAAGCTGGCATACGGAATCATGCGAAGTGCAGCTAAGAAGCGCACTGAACATCTTGTCATTGAAGCTGGAGTTGATATCGAGTCTACGGTACAGGCTACTCTTCCTTTGGAGTTGCTGGATATCGTACAGAGGCATGTTGATGTCGTCAGTGTTGAAGACAGAGAGGAGCAACAAGTAGGTATCGTCTGCATGAGTAGGAATCATTTTGTCGTTGACTGGTTCCTAGAACATCTTTGGCTCTCTACTAGCTTGGATGCTCATATTTGATCTATTTCAGGATGCAGTCAGTATACTTTTTCTGAGGTGAATCTTTTGTATTGACTATCATTCTGTCAGTCTTTCAAAGTCAAGTCGGAATACATTGAGCAACTTGGAAATGCAGAGCTTATCAACAATAGTTTTATCCCACTGTTCCTTGGACTTTTGCGCCTGGAAGGAGGGTTAGATAAAGCATTTAAAGTGAACATCTGGGCTGTCGACATTTTTTACGTCGATCGTGAGTCAACCCATTGATGTGGAAATCGGCGCTCGCTCATCCTAAATTAGTCTTTGAGCTTGGCAATCCAATCAGCATACGTCTTCTCGCTGCTCATCTTTACTACCGTGCTCTACTAGCCGTTCCAGCTCTTGTTCATTCATGGCTTTCGAGCTGCAAAGATCGGCAACTTTCATCGACGTTGACTACGTATACATCGCAGTATTTTTCTCCCACTATTATTGATGTCGAGCTTGCTCATATCAAGGGAGCTGCTGGTCAGGAGCTTGCAGATGATAACATGTCAATCAAAGTTGCTGCCGCTGTCAATGAGGTTATGGCCTCATATTCTGTAGATGAACATCAGCTAGAGATCAAACTTAAGATTCCTCCTGATTGGCCTCTACATAAGATCGAAGTTCGAGATCTAAAGCGGGTTGGGGTAGATAATGAAAGGTGGCGAGCCTGGATCTTGGCAGTGCAACAGATGATTTGGTCGAGCGTGAGGACTCATATTTTTCTTGGTCTTTTGAGCTTGCATTTGACATATCCATCAGAATGGCCGGATAACTGATGGTTTGAGCCTCTTCAAGAAGAATGTCGCTCTCTATTTTGAAGGACAGGTTGAATGTGCCATCTGTTACTCGTATGCCCTGTTCTACGCAATCGGCCCGGGTTTACTGACCATTACAATTACGCAGGATTATCAGTGTGATGGATAGTAGCCTACCGAAAAAAACATGCCCGACGTGTAAAAATAAATATCATGCGGGATGCCTTTACAAGGTGCGTCAACTAAGTTAGTGTCATGACAGTGCATTGAACTAGGCCATTATGCTAGTGGTTCCATACGAGCAATGCCTCTACTTGTCCATTATGTCGCTCACAAATCATCCTAGCTTAGAGTAGTAATTTTAGGGATGTAATTTAGTCATTGAGGCCCTTCGAGGGCTTATATTTCATAATGCATAACTTTGGCATCCAAGTAACTTCTCTGTTAGTATATCGGTTAGTACACGCGCCTGTCATTGTATAATGTCCGCGCGAAAGCGGGGTTCGACTCCCCGACAGAGAGAAATTTTTTGTAATCAAATTTATCATTGAACACGATTAGCTTGTTGTGGGGTGAAGCTATTCTTTGCTATATTTCCCATCCCAGTTTGGCCACCTCTTGAACGAGATGCTACTCACAATACCTTCTTATCACTGAGGAGCATATTGGTCATCCAATTAACGGCAACTGTCGGTTACTCATTGTCGCTTTCGTCTCATCCATGGTCACCTGTGGCTGCTCGCAATTTCCGAAGTAGTGATTTTCGTGATTTAATGATACTGAGGAAACCCGTTGACACGAGCACCAAGGATACATGGACGAGAAGATAATGCGGCATCGCGATCAAGTATGTTGATAGGTGTGCTCGAATAATTGTCTACTAACCCCTGTCATCTAGCGAATCTTTCAGAGCATTTGCGCTGCGCAGGATCTTGTTTGGCGACATTCTGCGCTCTTAGCTGCTTGGACACTTGGGTCGTCTTTAGGATAATAGCCATCCACTCTTATCCTGCAATCTGTCTTGTACCTTTCTGAAGTAAAATTATGGGATGCTTTGATACAGCTAGTTAATCCAAGTGATATTCAGGGAATATAGTACATACAAGTTACGCACAAAATTTACAGTCCACAACGGGTAACAAAGTTATCGAGGTCCTGAGATGTGGCTACTCCCAGGACAAATTTACGGTCGTTATCCGTGACTGAACTGGCGTCAGGAGACAAAATCGGCTGTAGTGATTGCGATCATACCGAGAGCAAATATGCTTGAATTGAGAAACTTTTCCAATACTTCAAGAGTTGTTTCAGGAGTGATCAGGGTATATGGTTCCGACGCTTTGCGAACGAACTTGATCATGAACTTGCTGATCCTGTCGTCCTGAGAAAAACCTGTCTTAGTGAAAAGAACCTAGACAGGTGCCGAAGATAATGGTACAGGGTTAGCTTGATGTGTTTCCCATTTCTTTTTGAGGTTTGCGACGTCTATGTATCCAAGAGGTCTCCTGTTTATGTTAAGGACCCTGCCCAGTGGTTATCATGTTGAGGCATTCGATGAACGCCTACTTAATAATCACATACGGTATGTAAGAAAAGTCACGCTCATAAGCGAGCTCGGTTGCTCGAGAAATACGCTCGGTCGAATACAAGGCAAAAGCAGGTGAGAGTTGAAGGTCCTGAGCACGCGATCAGCGTCAAGGATGCCATGCAATAGGGTTGAATCAACTTCAACAACTGCTCCACGAAATTTGTCGTCACTTGAAGTGGAAAAAGAGGGTTGCATTGCAGTCTGCACGATAGTTGCCATTGATAGTAGTACGAGGGTAAGATCTGGTCCAGTTCAGTAGCTTGAACGATCAATCAAAGTGTGATTTGATATTGTGACAGACTGTACCAAGGTGTCAGCCCTCAAAACTAACCGTATATGTAATGTCAATGACCGAAGAGCAAGAAAAAGAGCCTCCCCCCGAGCCTAAACCCATTCGCAGGCTGGAGGAATCCCTGATCAATCGGATAGCTGCCGGGGAAGTGAGTCCTTCCGGGAAAAGTAGTCGTCATGTTCCCTCAAGCAAGCTCAGATCATACACCGACCGGCGTCAGCCTTGAAAGAACTTTTAGAGAACAGCTTGGATGCCGGCTCAACTTCAATCCGTGTCACAGTCAAGGATGGCGGCTTGAAGCTACTTCAGATCCAAGACAATGGTTGCGGTATTCGCGTGAGCACTGTGTATCCGATGCGGGAATGGCATTGAATACAGGCCTTCCAAACCAGAAAGACGACTTACCAATCCTTGCTGAGAGATTCACGACGTCCAAGCTATCAAAGTTCGAGGACTTGTCTCGGATAACGACATACGGATTTCGAGGAGAGGCATTAGCATCCATTTCTCATGTCGCCCACCTCTCGGTGATCACAAAAACGAAGCAAGCCCCAACTGCTTGGGAGTATGTCTGCTCACAACCTCGATCACATTGGGGAGGCTGAGAATCGTCACACAGAGCGGCCTACATCAATGGGGTATTGGTGGATTCAAAAACACGCCAGCCCAGTGAACCTAGAGTATGCGCAGGAAATGATGGAACGACCATAACCGTAGGTCTTGTTTCCCTCCTTTTAGGACAAGTCCAATTAAATCTCAACGCGCAAAAGATAAAAGACCTTTTCTACAATACCCCAATGCGCCTTCAGGCTCTTCGCAACACCTCGGAGGAATATTCGCGTATTTTAGATGTGATCACCAAGTATGCAGTTCACAATCCCAATGTGTCCTTCTCATGCAAAAAGGTGCGCTGCATGTTTTCAGCTCTTACTCGCCTTTGGCTGATCTTTTTATCCAGGCAAGCTCAACTACCCCTGAAATTGCTACCCCTGCTTCAAAGACTGTCCAACAAGCAATCCGGCTATTATATGGTCATTCCATCGCTACCCAACTCCTCGAAGCTAGTATCTCCTCGAAGGATAAGAGGCTCCCTTCCGAGGACGAGGACGAGGACGAAGATGCAATGGACGTTGATCTTCCCAAGGGCCCAATGACTTGGTCTGCTGAAGTTTATTTCAGTAATGTCAACTACCAAGCGAAGAAAATGGTTTTTCTGCTTTTTATCAACCGTTTGTACTGTTTTCATCATTCAGCAGTCTCACGTCTGATGCCCTAGACAGACCGTCTGGTAGAATCTCAGCGCATGAAACGTTCATTGGAGGCAGTGTACCATGGGCTGCTTCCCAAAGGGACGTCGCCATTTGTGTACTTGGGGTATGCTGATGTAAATCGTTCTTGAGAGTTGTTAAATCTGAATCATGAGCATAGCCTTGAAATAGACCCTCGTTGTGTGGATGTCAATGTACATCCGACGAAACGCGAGGTTCATTTTTTGAACGAGGAAGAAATTACGGAACGTATCGCAGATACTATGCAACAAAAGTTGGCTGCACAAGGGCAATCGAGGACTTTTGAATATCAGGTGAGATCTACCATTTGTATTTGTAGTGATTTTGTTTTAATCTTGGGACCACAATAGACACTGCTGACATCAAATATCAGTGGTCCTTCTATCTCTAGGAAACGGAGTAGGAAGGAGGCCGAGGATGAGAGAAAAGGTGAAAGTGGAGAGGAAAAGGCAGAGGATGCCGCAGGGTCAGCTGGAACAAGTGAACCTTCTCGCACAATCTTTGAATACCTCTAATGGATTTCCCAGAGCAGGAAAAGAAGAAGACATACTCGTATCAGAAAGTTAGAACCTCTCTTGAAGAGAGGACTCTCGATTCAATGTTCCCAGTGCGGAATCCTATCCAGATACAAGACCATGGAACATCGACCAAAGGGAAAGAGAAAGTATCTGCTGAAGGGACACCTGCAAAATTGAGAGATGTCAAAGAGTCGGAATGTATGTTAACCTCAGTGAAGACTTTGAGACAAAATGTCGCCAAGATGCGACATCGACGTGAGTGTCTTGTTGCCAGATCGTGGCTCATGAATTCAATCCATGTGTGTCTTTGTTTCGTTTTCTAGAGTTATCCGAGATCTTGGAAAAACATACTTTTGTAGGCATCGTTGATACGTACAAATGCCTTTCTCTCGTCCAATATTCCACCAATCTCTATCTTGTGAATCACAGCTCTTTGGGGTATGTCACTCTTGTGGATCACGTCTCAACCAATATCTTGACGCGGAGTATCTAGGGAAGAGCTATTCTATCAGCTTGGACTACGGCAATTTGGAAATTTCAGTAAAATGAAACTTGAACCTGCACCTTCTCTCAGAAATCTTGTAGAAATTGCTGTAGAAGCCGAAGACTCAACAAAAAACAGTAGTCTGACGAAACCTCAGATTGTCGAGGTATAGTACAGTTTTACTTTTGCAAGTCTTGGTATCAACTGATCACGGCTTTCTTTCTCCCCAAGAAAATTGCTCAGATTCTCATAGTACGACGTGAAATGCTTGCAGAGTATTTTTCTCTGAACATATCAGAGTCTGGGCTCGTGCTGAGTCTTCCAGTCCTGCTTCGCGACTTTATTCCCAATCTTGATTTTTTGCCCATGTTTTTGATGAGATTAGGACCTCAGGTGCGCCACCAAAAGTCTTTTTCGTGCTTCACAGTACGTTTGATTGATGACGACAAACTCAGGTTGATTGGATGTCCGAGATGGAGTGTTTTGACACCTTTCTTCGTGAACTCGCGTATTTCTACAGCCTAGGTGCTACATTTGCACACAAACCTGGATCGGAAGTGTCGAATGAAGATGAATCTCATGATAAAGCTGAAAGATGGCAAATTCAGCATGTTTTGTTCCCTGCTATGCGCCATTACCTTCAACCTCCAAAGACATTGTTGGATCGTGATGTTGTTCAGGTTGCTAGTTTACATGACCTCTACAAGGTATTTGAACGTTGTTAGATCGGCTATACAATCCATCCCTCATTTCCTGCTTTCCCCCGCGTATTGAAATCTTAATGAGTGCCTGTATTATAAGTCTCAAACCGTTTACTGACACACCTAATCTAAAGCGTACATTACATTGCCTTTGCCGATACAGTAATACAAATGTAAATTCAGTCTCTTTTGTGATCAGATATACCCAATACTGGAGATAAGAAAATGATGGAAAACAAAGCAAGTTAACAAGACAAAGACAAGAATATGGACAGATTATCAAGACCGTGAGCCATTCGCTGTGATAATTCGCTCATCGGGATAAGAGAGAGGAGAATCAAAAACAAAAGCATCTTCGTCGCTGTCGGTATCGGTTTCGTGGGTAGACTCCGCAGAGTCGTTGGTGTGCCGAACCTCAAATACGTCTAGGAAAGGTGTCTGGGGAACATCATTGATTGTGTCCGCAGCAGTGGATTTAGCAAGAATAGCAGCCACACGGGCTTCAAGTTTTCTGCTCGGCATCGAGGAAGCCTGGATACCTGAAGGGTCGCCATCTTGGAAGTAGCTCGTCAAATCATGAAGATTCTTGACGAGTCCTCCGAAATCATCGCTATTGCCTGTGTGAACGATAGAGGTAATTGCCTCCAGCTCTGGCTCGAAAATGATCTGAGATGGGCGGGTCGGCATACTACATGTGTCGAAGACGGCCATGACATTGGTCCGACATGCTTCTCGGAGGGTATCAACCTGTGCGATACACCAGCCCGACTCTTCTGGTACACCAAAGACTGTTGTTGTAATTGTCGCAGGTATCTGCTGCGACAGATGACTGTGCATACTCATTCGGAGGACGTGTTTTGCAGGGGTCCCGGCATACATGGCCATAGGCTCTTCCAGTACATCGAGAGCTTGGGAAGCAAGATCAGTCTCGAGAAGCCGGAGGAGAGGCATGAGAAGTTCTGAGCCGAGAAGTTCAACAGGGTTCCAGGTCTCGCGTTGTTGAAAGAGAATCTTAACGATTTGCATTGCTTGTGTGCGCAACCAGTCTTCACTATTGAGAACGAGCCCTAATAGGAGAGTAACGATCTCCGTCCAGTACTGACTGCCATAGTGATCGCGGAGACACGAGATGGACTGTCGCATAAAATCGTCTTTGGTACGGAAAGCACCTTTGGAGAAGGAGCTCATGATTCTGGCAATACTCTGACGCCCATCTTGATTTGCAAGTTTACTGATATTCTCCGTGAAGGTAATGAGTGTGCTATCTCGACGATCGTTTACCATGGCATTCAAACACCAAGGAAGTGAGACTGTATAAAGATCTCGTACACGGCCTCCACTTGCATCAATGAGACGGTCGTCCTGAATCTTCGCTAGTGTTTGCAAGATTCTCATCGTAGCTTCGCTCGTCATGGAAGATCTGAGACCTTTTAGTAATGTTTGTTGAAAAAATGGCTGCCCTTCCCAATCTATGGGACAGTGTGATATGAGGAGATCAGACATGGAGGGATCATCAAGGTCAATTCTTTGAAGGACTGCATCCAATAGTGCCAGAACCTGCAAAAACTCCTTTTCGACTGTTGTTGAGAGGCATGCACAAGTACACCAGAATAACTGGGGAAGAACAATCCTGTCGATATCCCCAGTTTTCGCTATCGCAGCGATCGTCAGAAGGATTTCCGATGTGAAGGTTTGGATGTCATCGTCTGATGCAGCGATGGTGTTGGTGAGACGGCCCAGGAGGAGAGCGAAATCACTTTGCCTGACACGTGGCATCAAAGCTCTGAAAATTTGTAGGGAACGGAAGGCTATGCTTCGTATCGAGCAAGATGTACCCCACGCCAAAGCAAGGGAACCCCAATGGTTAGCGATTTGAGGATGCAGAGGCTCAAGGAAACTAATCGCGCTAGAACAAAGCCATAACATCTTGGATTCACACACTTCTGGTGAATCATCCTCTGTCCAACAGTGTTCGTCTATTTCGCTCATCAATTGGACGATCGCCCCTTTGATGGATGGCTGGGCACGAGCAATAGAACGATCGGCTAACTCGGAGTAACCTGGGGTCCATGCACGGAGGATCTGGAAAAGCATACGACGAGCTCGTTGTCGAACAAACTCGCTTCGATGGTCTATATGAGTGAAGAGGGAATGGAGCAATACTGGAAGGTGGACATTGCAGTCCCAACACCGCTGCAAGGTGACATCGGACAAGAAGAGCCAAGCATACTGAGCAGAACCGAGAACGAGCCGGGGCTCGTCAGAGAATAGATCGTTCAGGTTTGACCAAAGGTCGATATCTTCTTCGTTTGGGAAATGAAGTTTATGGTCAATGGCAGGGAGCATTCTGGCAGGCTCAATTACGGAACATAGGTCCTCAAAGATCTGTCGTCCAACATGAGTTTGGCACAAACCAGTGACGATGTTGGTTGCGCAGCTGATGAACTTCGTGTTCCCGACTTTGTTTGCTTGTTCAAGCAGGAAACGAATCGCAGCATGGCCATTTGAGAGATGAGGAGGGTCAACCAGCTTGACCCACATCACCAATATTTGCTCAGGATGGCTTTCATTGTAACGCAGAGTAAGAAGTGTGAGGTAATACAGGCAATTGATGCCTTCAGGGGACAAGCTTGTCCGGTCATCTGTCATAAGAATGACATGCGGCAGCCAAAACTCTAGGCTTTGCAGAAGGACAAGAACAAGATTTGAAGTTCCGGAAGTCGCTGGTAAACAGGGCAGCCATTCTCCCACCTGCTTAAGCATGTTCATGGCTTGATCTGGGTGTTCTCCAGCCAGGAAATCGGAGATAGCTCGATGTGCGTGGATGTATGCACAAGATCCGGAGCCAATAGCCGTTGCTTCAAAATTAGACATTGTTAGAAGCCCATACGACTGCTGGTGGATCGCCTCGAGCATTCGAAACGCTTGATCTCGAATGTCTGGCTCAGGATGTCGTAGATTCGAAAATCCCAGACAAGCAACTTGGCTGAAACTGAACGGCCTTGCTTCACTTGAACACACAATATCTACCACAACTTCAAAAAACTGTCTGCTGCTAGAGCTTGCTTCATTTACAAGGACCACCGCACGGGACATCAATGCTGTGATAACCTCAGATGTGATCTGGGGCGACGATAGAATGGCCTTGATCGCTTTCCTAAGGTTGGAAATGAGTCAATGAGATGTCTATGTGTAACATATCACACCTACCTTCCGCGAGCCTGACTATGCACATGGGCAGAAGCACAAATTGCCTTGAATCGATCGAGAACGGCAGTTCCACTTAGAGGTTTGAGCATCTCCATTGAGTGCCTTTCATCTGCACGCTCCGTTGGTGAGTTTGCAGAATATTCCGGAGGAAATAGAGCCTTTGCCTACATCGGCCTCATGAGTCATATCCCAATTTTACATTAATGAAAAGAAGACTCACACACAGGGAGCCTAACGCTCCAGTGGCAGCATACGACAACAATGTCGTTTCAGTTTGGAACTTCTCTGTTGCATTGACGGTACTCATCTGCTGAGTCCCACCAGCTGCAGCTGCCATCTTCTGCATCAACCTAACTCTCCTCGCCGCCGTGTGACTTTGGGCCCCAAATTGACACCATTCTTCACACAACCGATACAAAGTCAGATGCATATTCGCCGCCACGAATCGATCCGAATCCTTGATCGATGCCAACGCATCAAACACCCTCTCAATCGTACCACAGAAATACCTCCTCAACCTCTGCAATGAATAATTATCCCTCATCTCTGGTGTACACAAAAATCCCTGTGTACTTCGTATAAATGTTAGAATGTTCATCAAACTCGTTTGTCTCCCCGTCGATCGCTGATCTTTCAGAAGATGCGCAGTGTAGAAGTAAATTCCTGCCACGGCCGAATGCAGCCTCTCCTGTCTCCTACTCCGTTCCATACTAGCAAGACCACCAGCAACAGTCTTCATCCTCGTATCCTCAATCAATTGTCTGCTTCCCAACAATCCGATGGTTGCTTCAGCCACTGGTATAGCCATGCCTGCATTGACTTTAATCCTCGGGTCATAATCCGTCTGTCTTCCAGCCAACGATTTGAGATCTTCCAATAGCTGCGGATACACATTCGAAGGGAATGAACTGATGCAGGACACAGCGATATCTCTGAATAGGGTATACTCTGAATCCAAGAATGGTGTGAGGCGTTTAAATAGGTATCGTGAGTTTGGATATTTCCGAAGCTCTACTTGAGGATCGGCAGAGACATGAGCGGGAGTAGCTTGAGGTGGTCCCCCAGAAGGATTAGCCTCAGGCAATATCGAAGTTGAGCAGATGGTTTTCATCCAGATATACCACTGTTCAATCAATCTTTTACTCTCGTTGATCAATCGCAGCCCATCCTTCTCAGTGATCACTCCCGCACCTAGACCTCCTCGATTAGCGGGTTTGGAATGACTCAATCCGGCAAGTTGAGAGATCTGCGGATGAAAACGAAGAGCGGCTGCTGCAAGAGCTTCACGGAAGAGTGGAAGAGACAAGTCATGCTGATTCATGCAAGCCTGCATGAAACTGGGGAAAACGTATGACCAAAGCTTTTTGTCTAGGTCATCCGGGCTACCAGCAAGATCAAGTATGATATCAGACTTTCCGGTGCTCTTCCTTTCTATCAGCCGATCGAGTTCAGCATCCTCCAAAAGATCATCGAAACCGTCGAGATAGTGATGATCAGTACCGTTAAGCAGTTCGTGCGTGATACCAAGTGTCAACTCGACACCTGAATGGAGCTTCGCCAGTTCCTCAACCAAAGATCCAAGAAGCCTAATCACCTCAATCCCAATCAACCTCATCCCCACTGCAACATGAGCGAGCAAGAACAGGCTCGCTGCCTCAACTTGTAAACACTGGTCCTTGATATCCTCAAATTGCTGAGCAAAACTTGCTGCATCCACTTGTACCACATACATCTTCCAATTTTGCACTGTCATTTTCCACAGCTTCAAAATTTTGATGCATTGCACTATCAAGTTCGATCCTGAAGCCTGTAGAATTCTGGCAGGATTGAATAAGGATGCAGTAAAATGTCGAATCACTATTGATACATTGATCGGCTCATCCGCGATCCTCTTGATAGCGTCCACAGAGGTATTACTAAGGCTCGGCTCGACATGTAGAACGCCGCGTAAAAGCATCTCTACAGCATCACCTAGTGAGATGGATGGATGTAAAAATCTCGGCCATGCGGAATAACACGTTTGTAGGAGGTTGATCTGGGGTGCATGATGCAGTGGATAGGCAATAACGAATGAATCGTCATGTTTGCGAATGACATAGTTGGATGACTCTTCAAACGAGGGATTGACACGAGAATAAGAGTATTGATCTTCCATTACAGACATGTTTCCGACATTGTAATCGCAGATGCTAGCAATTTGATTGAGAGTCGTGCCCAATCGATTGACATACTCTTGGATGATGGATTTACTGGAAAGTGAGGATGGAAGGATAGTTGAGCAAGTAGGGTAATCGGATTTCGGCGGTACGACAGAAAAGTCAGGTGTAGATGGCCATGCAGGGATACCATTCTCTTTTTCCATTAGCTGAAAGGAAAGAAGTGTTGCTTGAACAGCAATAGCGATTTTGTCAGGAGACAACAGGCCTGCAGCCCCACTCCTCGTCATAGCAGCTATATTGGTTTCTTGTAGTAATTCAAGGCATAAATCCCGACCAACGTCAAAATGACGAGAGAGGATAAAGTGTACGACATAGGTGAGAAAATCAAATCGATCCGGATCGTCCGGGTGGAAGGCGGATAGCTGTTTGGCGTTGAAAAAGTGTTTCATGAGTGTGTCTAGTTTCGCAGCAGTGGTAGAGGGGGACTCTTGGCAGCGGTAGAGGTATGTCCAAATGAGGCGCAGAATTCCATTCATAACCATAACTCGATTCGGTTTCTCCTGCTTGATCGTGAAGCTTCAGTAGCAGACTGTCGGGAAAATTAACACACCTTAAGCTTGGTGATTGATATTTCAAAACATGTCACCCAGTGCTTCAAGAAGAACACTTGAGGCGCAACACACAGACTCGTGATTGTAAGTGGGAATGCAACTCGCCAATACCGAGGTTTGGCCATCATTTCTCGAGCTCTCGGGTAGATGATTTCAATCGCCTTGGCCCATTGAGGGTTGTTCGTTTCTGCTTGAGCAGTCTGATATACTCTGCCATGGGTAACCGTCTAATTGAAGAGAAAAAGATGAACGCACCTTGCTTATAGGATGTAAAATATGCACAAGAGTCTCTGCAAAGGTGGACTTGAAGCGTAAACCATGGACATTGGCGAACACTTTTGCAAGAGGCTCCATGAATTCTGCTCCCTCTTCGAAAGCTTCGTATGGCCAAACCTACAATCATCGGTATCAATTCTTAGTTCATGAGAGGATATCAGGTTTATTTACTTTGATCTTGATGTGCCTCAGTGCTTTGACCAAGTTCTCATACTTGAGATCAATATCTTTCGATACCTGACCAGCCGTAATATGGCCGAGCTCGGCCAGAAAACGATCAGTAACACTCATGAATCTATGCAGATCATTGAGATGAAATTCGTCGACCGATGACCATATTGCACAAGACACACCTGATGCTAGCAATATGTCCTAACAATGTTGCATAAAGCTCTGCATTCGTCCTATGATTCACAGACTGAATCAACAACCTCGTATCTGGTCTCCTGAGCTGCTCAAATGTCGTCTCTTCCAGATTATAACCCAACATCTCTCCAAGTGCGTCTTTTGAGATTAAGGAAAACACATCTATCAACGCTCGACACATGATGTATATTGAGGCCATAGACTTTCGCTCATTGAGAATGGACGGAACATCGAATGCTTGTTGATGAAAATTGTTGCGCGTGGAATTGGGGGATCGACCAGAATGGGCATGAATAATGTCAGCGCTGACAGATTCATGTTGACTTCTTCTCCAGCGCATGATGGAGTCTATCACTTGTTGAGAGTGTTTCTGGGCTAATTGGCCGAGAGAGCGGAGGTTTTCATCAAACTTGGTGTCTACACCGGGACCCATGTAGTCAGGAAGCAAAGGGTTTTGGTCCTATTCCACGACCATTGACATAAGGAACCAGATAAGACAGAAATAAGGGCTTACGAGAGGAGCACGCAGGAAATTGTCAATCTTGCGCTCTGCAAGAGCAACAAATCGAATGAAGACTGCATGGAGAGCAAATTCTGAAGGTGTCTTCGGGTCCATAACCACTTTCTCTTCCTCTGTATCTATCGACATACTATCGCTCTTCATCATTTGACCGAAAGGTAGTGGCGGCATGGGTGGCAGTGAAGAAGGCGTTCCATGGCCTAAATCAAGACCGGATTCCGACACTCCATGAAACATTGATCCCGAATGCGAGTGCTGCGATTTAACATAGCCTTGGGTTTTCGATCTACTTCGACTGAAACGGACTTCTGTCGATCCTGGCGTAGGTGGTCTGTGGAAAATTGAGGTAGAACTCTTAGCACTGGGAGGATGAACATGATTCAAGGAAGATGTAGAACGATTGAAGGAATTCTTGAGTACCGGATAGGATGTGTCTAGTTGTGGGACAGGAGGAAGGTCATTGTTGTTATTGTTCTTTGTACTGCTTTTAAAGGCGGCACGTATGGAAGCAAATGAAGGTTTTTTAGTAAACGCGGAACCTGCATTGCTGACGGATGGCTGTGAAAAATGCCCAAAAGTAGCACTTCGCTTGGCTGCGAAGCCTTTCGTTGTAGCTGAACTGGCAGAGTCAATAGAAGTGGAAGAGTGTGCCCTAGAGTGGGAGAAACTTTGTTCGCCCCCGAAAATTGCTTGCGGGCTAGACGGATCCCAGCCAGAACCTGCACCTCCGAAGCCTCCTCCAAAGCCGAATCCAGCACCAGAACGCCCAAACAACGTGGGTGTAGATCCCGCATTTCCTTCGTCAAAATCTTATGATAATGCAAATGAATAAGATGCCCTGGAAGCGGGGTTCTCTGAGCTCACCTGGTATCGTGATCTGTACCCCTTCGCTCATGACTGTGCCAAGTCGATATCAAGCTCTCCGGAACGTCGAAAGCTAGCCAGAGTGGGAGGCTTTGACAGCACTTGACCAGAAGTGCTGTCCTGACGCGAATAGGACGGAGATGGTCAGACAAGAAAAGCTGTCCCAAGTCCGTTTAGACGCCGTTCGTAAATTCGTCCCTGATTGTCACCGGAACTTTTCATTACCACGCTTCTCGCCGGCAACTCAAAAGGCATTGTGGCATTGTCGAATAGATACATTGCCATTTAAGCAGACATTTTCCGGCTGAGAAACTGATATCCTTATTCCAAATCAAACAGCGGAACTTATTTATCCTACTCCACTCCTGACAGTGGCTCCCTAGCGCCACCACATTTCGAACCGACAGTTTACGCAATCCGATTGCTTCCCTGCTCACATCACCAATCTGTTAAGTTGGGGATGAGCAGCACAAAGATGGGGGGAAACTCGTTGAAAACGTACAAAGTACATAGACTATTTATCCTATCTAAAACAACAGAATAAGACATTTGATCATTGAGACATGAAACAATAAAAGAGAAACATGGAACTAATTTTAGTGTAGCGTTCGATATTCCAACACAACCTATTCTGTTTTGGTCATAAACCAGCCCAAAGAACTACTGACAAGCATAATGAGAGAAGGAGTGGTGCATCACAACCTGAGCAAAGTCGAGAATGATGATGCATTCACAGGCATGAGGTAATGTGCAAATAAATATATTCTTTGCAGTAGAGAAAAGTGCAGTGCCCGTCGAATGTTCTCAGAACAGGCTTAACCGGTGATCATCCAGGTGTGTCAATGGAGGTAGTCGTCCATTTTGTGATATCAGAAATTAATTAATTCCCTGACCGGAAAGTAATGACGATATAGCATCCTGAGACTGGAGATCTCACAGAAGTTTTCAAGATATTGAGACGTCAACCGAGACTCATAGAATATACTTGTGGTAGTAGAATGGTTACTTCAAGCCTGACCCAGCTTGCAACACTACACAGTTCCGACAAGTCCTCAAATTCCTGCTGGAAACTCACTTTCCAGCCACAAAATGTCTTCAGTGCAAATTCCTTGCCCATCTTAGATGTTCGATGATGTTTTGATGTTTCTATCTTTAGTCGTGAGAAGATGGTACAGGACGCGCGTCGCGTACACTAATCTGTCCTCCGGCTCATAGTCATTGTATCATGGGGAAAGCGCAAGAGTTTTCTATTAAAGCTCCATCTGAAGACCCCAAGAAGAACGAGAAACCTGGAGAAGAGCCTGACAAAGCAGAAGGATCATCCAAACTTCTGGAGACCAAGAAGATCGAGGATGGGAAAGAAGGTGAAGGCGAGGAGCTGGTATGTTTTCCGGTTGCACATGGAATCTGTGCTCTAGATGCTCGATGCTTACTGGAGGGTGCTAGTCAGAAGAAGATCAGCAGCTAAAGGCAGAGTTAGAGATGTTGGTAGAGCGACTCAAGGTATTTTGGAACTGGACGTCTCTTCGGAGGGCTTAATTGATACCAAGGAACCTGACGATAAACTGTATCGACCAGCGCTGGAAACCCTTCGGACTCTGATTCGGACGTCCACCTCTTCCATGACCTCTGTGCCAAAACCACTCAAGTTCTTACGGCCTCACTATCCTGACCTGCAAACACAGTACGAAAAATGGCCACCATCCGAAGACAAGGTGCTTTCGACCGATTTCACTTATTGCTCTAGTTGCTTATTCACTGTAGAGTCTTTTTGCTGATATTCTTTCCGTCCTCGCCATGACGTATTCCGATACCCAACCCCGAGGCACTCTCCGCTATCGTTTATTCGCTGCTGCCCTCCGTCCCCCCTTCTCCCCCCTCGCAGATCCTGGATCCTGGGGTCATGAGTATGTGCGACATCTCGCTGCAGAACTTGGTGAAGAATACAATCTGCGTGGCGAGGAGGATATCGGCTTGAGCGACCCTTCCGATCGCCCTCCATTTCCCGGTACCTTTGACGATCTTCGCGCGTTGACGAAAGAATGTGCTGTGTTCTTGTTGAATCATAATGCAGAACCAGATGCTGTGGATCTTCTGGAGGAAATTGAGATTATTGATGAAATTGTTGAGCTCGTGGATGAAAATAACTATAACAGGGTCTGTCAATATATGATTCGGTTTGTTCTTTCAGGATTCTCCCTCTATCCCTCCAGGTTTACCTCTCCTTGATAGATGCGTAAACCTCCTTCCTCCTACTGACGATGTCAACTTCTTGACTACAGTCCATGCGATCTATGTTCAATATAGAAAATTCCCTGAAGCGCTCGCTATTTCAATAAGGCTCGCAAATCCTGATATGATTCGTGAGGACTTCAATGCGCCCGCTAACCCGTATGTTCCATTCGGCTTTTACAGCTTGGACAGCAGGTTCATAGAACTATAGCTTGATGAAACGGCAACTTGCCTTTCTAATCGCTCGCGCACAAATACCTCTAGAGTGGTTGCATCCTATAGAAGACTCAGATACAGAAGAGATGTTTGAAGAGTTCCCAGAAGATCTAATCGAGTGTCTCAGCAACTTGCATCTGAGCACGTACTTCCGAGACTTTGGAAAGGAGCTTGGAGTATCAGAACCCAAGTCTCTTGAGGATGTTTACAAATCACACCTCGAAAATACACGTGAGTGTTGTACTTGATGTCTATCCATTAATTATTGAGGGCGTATAGGACCGGGTGTTAGCGCAAATATTGATTCTGCACGGGCAAACTTGGCTGGCACTTTTGTCAATGCATTTGTCAACGCCGGTTTCGGTAACGACAAGCTATTGGTTGAGGCTGATGAGGGTAATAGCTGGATCTACAAAAATAAAGACCATGGTAAGATTATGTTGTCAAAGTTTGAGCTCCCACTGATGTTTGCTAGGTATGCTGAGTGCTACTGCGTCTTTGGGCCTGAGTTTGCTCTGGGATACCGACATCGGCCTTTCACATGTTGATAAATATACCTATTCATCCGAGGAAAACATCAAAGTATGTGGTCAAAGGCCCATGTAGTTCTTGGGATTGAATCTCTTCTAGGCGGGAGCTCTCTTGGCTACTGGTATACTCAACACTGGAGTTCGAACGGAAGCAGACGCAGCGCTTGCCCTCCTTGGAGAATACACCGAGAATAAGTCTGTACCGCTTCAAAGCGCCGCCTTCATCGGTCTTGGCCTAGCATATTGCGGGTCACATCGTGAAGACATCATTTCCTACATACTTCCGCATGTTTCAGACGATTCTGTTTCAATGGAGGTCTCCTCGTTAGCTGCACTCTCGCTTGGTTTCATCTTCGTTGGAAGCAAGAATGGTGATATATCGTCTTCAATGTTGCAAACGTTAATGGAAAAACATGAAGCCGGTGATAAAGGCCTAGATGAAAAGTGGGCGAAATTCTTCGTACTTGGTTTGGCTCTACTATTTCTCGGTGGGTCCTTGTTTCAAATTTCATGCGTTCAAACATCCGCTCATGTGGCAATTCATCAACTGACAGGTGCACAAGAGGAATCCGATGCGACAATCGAGTTCTTGAAAGCAATTGATCACCCAGTTTCTAAGACAGCACAGGTACTCGTGGATGCATGTGCATATGCTGGCACAGGCAATGTACTGAAGATTCAAGGCATGCTGCACCATTGCGACGATCACATTGGCGTTGCCCCTGAAGGCGGAAAAGAAGAAAAGGACGATAAAATAGATGATACTTTCCAGGCATTCGCTGTAATAGCTATCTCGTTGATAGCGATGGGTGAGGATATTGGTGCCGAAATGGCTCTCCGACAGTTCAACCATCTTGTGAGTCCTTTTTGTACTTACTTTGCAACACTGACTCTTACATGACTCTTTATGGACCAGATGCATTACGGTGAACCTGTTATCAGGAAGGCCGTTCCCCTAGCCATTGCTCTAGTCAGTGCATCGAATCCCCAACTTCCTCTTCTCGATACACTATCAAAATACAGTCACGACAACGATCTCGGTGTCGCTCTCAATGCCATCTTTGCCATGGGTATAGTCGGTGCTGGCACAAACAATGCTCGACTAGCACAGATGCTCAGGCAGCTCGCTGGATACTACCAGAAAGAACCTGACTGCCTGTTTATGGTCCGCGTTGCTCAGGGACTCGTACACATGGGCAAAGGCACAATAGGGATCAACCCCTTCTTTTGTGACAGGGAAATCATGAACAAGTCTGCTGTTGCCGGGATCTTGGGCGTTCTGACGGCATTTATAGATGCCAAGTCCTGTGAGTTTAGATTTTTTGACGAGGCTACGTTTATGGACGGCTAATTTTATGGTTCAGTCATTCTCGACAAGTATCATTGGATGTTTTTCTTCCTTGTGCCTGCGATGTACCCCAGATTCATGATCACGCTAGACGAGGACCTCAAAAGTATTCCTGTGACTGTTCGCGTAGGACAGGCTGTTGATGTTGTTGGTCAAGCTGGCAAACCAAGAACGATATCTGGCTTCCAGACTCATCAGACACCGGTGCGGTTGGGTACGACAGAGAGGGCTGAATTGGGCACGGAAGAATATATCTCTTTTGCTCATGTGATGGAAGGTTTTGTTATTCTACAAAAGAATCCTGGGTGGGAAAAGGAGGACAAAATGGATGTGTAGATGTGTGTATGACTTTTATACACTTTTTTTTCTGTGTGAGATGCTGTATCAAAAAATCTTCGATGAGCAATGCACATGGATAGCAGAACTGAGTACTAGGTACTGATGAGTCTGTCAGCCCTGCCAAGTGCGCCATGCGACTTTTGAAGGACTGTGCACTGTTGATCATGGAACAAATTTCTTTTTGCATTCACAGTTGAGCTCAGATTAGGTATCTTAATCTATATTCATAAATAGCTCATAAAACTGCTGGTCCCCAAAAATGGAAAATGACCGATACTCTAACACATGGATACAGCACATTAGGGCAACTACAGTGTGCGGTGGGTCAGTGTAGAGTTCCATCTAGTCTGCCGAGGTAGATCACTTCAGGAAATCTTGAATTTATGTACAGTAGTAATACGATGGAAGATATCTATGCATGAAGGTGACACTGTACATTATATGTTCTTACACTGTTGCATAAACACATCACTGTTGAGGGTTGAGGAAGTTCTTAGATATTATATGAACAATCATAATGTCCTATTGCCAAGTGAGGTGGATGTTGCGAAAGAAGAATACGCGAGCATAGCACAGTACGTCGTTGCACCAGTGAGCTCACCTAGGTAAGCCTTTATACAAGAGGTAGAGTAGTATCATAAGAATGATGGAGGAGAACTCAATGATCTTAATGATCTTATGCGCTATAGATAGTACGCTGAATACAGATGTGCAATATAACACAACACCAATGCTTATTCACAAAAATCTTGTCTTGCCTTATACCTGATACACATATACCCTCTTTTCTTCAACTACATCATTAGACCCTATATTCTCCTTGAATCTTATAGCGGTAAAATCAAAAGATCATGTGACTTTAATTTGTGTGTGCCTTCGCTCATAGTTTTTGGGCCTCTGCAAATGTTCAAAGTTCCGTTCTCTCATGGTATTTTCCCAACCTTTGCGAGCATTTGCGATCAATTTATATGAAATTCAGGATTGACCTCTGTCACCTCTCGATTGACCTCAAACTCTGTGTCGTCCTTCCATACCGCAGTAATTCTGCATGCCGCAAGGCGTACCGCATCTTCAAAAAAAAGAAATATTGAACGCACGCATCAGCGCAGAACTACGGAAAATGAGAAAAGACCAAGCGTTGTCCTTGGAACTACCGCTCAAACAGAGGTCGAAAACTGGAGCAAATGTGACCTCGCGCGATGCCTCGTCAACCCTCATAACCTCAATGGCCCGCCCGCCCTTCCACTTTCTGCAGCTACAGAACCTTATTCCTTGGCCACCTTACCGGGTAAACTCACGGAAATGATGAGTTTTTCTGAAAGCAACTTCCAAATCGTCATTCCGAAAGATACAAATTACGGTATGGGCACGCCAGACAAACAGATGCTATTTCAAGAATTTCCGTACTTGTGTGCTACGAGCGCCGCTGCTGTCTCAGATTCACAGTCCAAGGCTAAATCCGACAAGACATCCTCACCCAAAGGGTCGGAGAAAAACTCATTATTACCCGAAGAGTCGGAGATAGCGTCATTATCACCTACTGGTGAGGCCGAGCGGGTCAACGAGCGGGTTTCCAAAGTCCTGAATAAGGAGAAAAAAACGTTAGAAGCGCTTGCAAAAGTCATCGACCTTGTTAACGCGAACGCGAAAGGTATTACATATGAGAATAGAAGAAGGATCGTTCTTGAATTTTCGAGGCCTGAGAATCCTTTTGACCCTGGTCGTATTGAGGTTCAAGGTGAAGTCGGTTTATTACCTCTCTTATCACTTTTTAAATGACACCTCATCTAGCTGCGCTTCTCACTTACAAGATCCGCAACTTATGGAGTCACTTGACCACGTTTAAACGCGACGTCGGTAACCGACGCGGTCTGCTTAAACTCATCCATCAACGTGCGAGAATTCTGCGCTACCTGAAGAGACTGGATCAGAATCGTTATGATGTTATCCTTCGCCGACTTGCTCTAGACCCCAAAAGTGTTGAGGGCGAGCTGACATTGTGAATTTGCTCCTCTCCTCAATCACACATAATACTTAGTCTTGCCCCAACTAAAATAATGATAACTTCACCAAACTGAATGTGAGATGAACAGTCACAAAATATCAACTTCCGACCTCAGTTCCAATCCTCAGGGAGTCTTAGCCAACAGAGCCTATAATCACTGAACAATAACCGATGCAAAGGACAGACAAAGTAATTAACAAATGATTAACACATCTAATCAAAAGAGAGGGAAACGAGAGAATAACAATTTGACAGACGAGAACAAATGCGGCTGATGGTTGCCAGCCAACGTCAGAACTCAAACCTCCAAGAGCATTACAAGGAAAGCAAATGGAAAGCCACGAAAAACAATTTGAAAAGTCCAGCAACGACAAAGGAGATATTGACCCAATGCAAAATTGTGAA